>JAEEGL014549655.1_pt1 | contig 50253 bp, 45 predicted proteins | sample 9134231 | NCBI WGS metagenome assembly JAEEGL01 (sample SAMN16246548, study PRJNA631951) | gut metagenome | biome: gut microbiome; feature: rumen; material: fiber-attached | host: Bos | place: Iran: Karaj | collected 2018-10 | reverse complement strand
GATAAAGTATAGGATTTCCTGCGTTCTGCCCACTGCGAATGATGGAATTATTACAGTCCCGCCCCTGCGGAACGTGGTTTTAAGCACATCGCAAAGAAACGGAATCGGATCCCCTGTTCCCTCATGGTTTCTGGTACCGTATGTGGATTCGATCAGAAGAAAGTCCGCTTCAGGACGCGCGGAAGGATCCCTGATGATCGGCTGATTCAGGTTTCCCACATCTCCGCTGCAGAGAAGGGTTCTGGAAATACCGTTTTCTGAAAGGTAAAACTCTATGAAAGATGAGCCCAGCAGATGGCCGGCGTCCCGGAAGCATACGGAAAGGCCTTCGTCAATCATAACCGTCTTGTTGTACTCACATGGAATAAAACATTTCATGATATTTGCTGCGTCTTCGGCAGTATAAAGCGGTTCCACAGCAGCCTTGCCGGTTCGCTGGTTTTTTTTCGTTTCATAAGCTGCGTCAGTTTCCTGGATATGCGCACTGTCAGCAAGCATAATGGAACAGAGGTTTTCCGTCTCGGGAGTCGTATAGATCTTTCCCTCAAAACCCTGCTTTCCAAGCAACGGAAGCAGTCCGGAATGGTCAATGTGTGCATGAGTCAGGAATACATATTCAATTTTTGAGGCAGGAACCGGTAACTCTGCCTGTTCATACGGATTTTCTCCCTGCTCCATTCCGCAGTCAACAAGGAAAAAACGTCCCGGATTCCATTCAATGAGCGTTTTGCTGCCGGTAACCTGATGCGCGGCACCGATGAAAGTGATTTTCATAACGCAATCTCTCTTTTCATATTTTAAATTGATTTTGACTGAAATGAACCATATAATGAATTACGGTTGGCTGGTTGATGAAGCATCGGGATCAGAATCTGTTCCAAGCTGAATGCCGTCGATCACGATTCCCCTGAATTCAGCCTCTCCGCGTACGCATTTCATGCAATTGTCACAGATTTTCGCGGGATCAAGATCGCAGCGGTCGCATTCGCCGCAGCCGATGCATTCCCTATCATATAGTACGCAGGAACGATGCACTGTCCTTCCCCCTTTTATTGGATTATACATCGGCAGGAAAAGTGCGGTCAAGTAATCAAATAAGCAAATTAAGTAAGGAGAGCAACGCGCAGATGAGCAAAATTACGTTGAAGCCGGGAAAAGAAAAGCGGGTCTACTCGAGGCATCCATGGATTTTCCGCAGCGATATTGACAAGGTTGAAAGCACTGCCGCTCCCGGTGATATTGTTGAGATCCGCAGCAGTAAGGGGAAATTCCTGGCAAAAGCTTTATACAATCCGAACAGCCAGATTGCTCTGAGAATCATGAGCTATCAGGATGAATGCATTGACCGGGATTTTATCTTCCGACGCGTTCATGAGGCTGTGGAATACCGGCGTTCTTTTGCTGACCTGAAAAGCTGCAGGATGATTTTCGCGGAGAGTGACAGGCTTCCGGCGCTGATTGTGGATTCCTTCGGTGATTATCTGGTGCTTCAGTGTCTTGCTCTTGGAATGGAACGTTTCAAGAAGGATGCAGTGGATGCCCTGGTCAAAGAAGTCAGCCCGAAGGGTATCTGGGAGCGGAATGATGTCCCGGTACGGAAACTGGAAGGACTGGAAATGTCGACAGGACTCCTCTACGGAGAAGTCCCTGACCTTGTGGAAATTTCCGAAAACGGCGTTCGCTTTTTTGTGGATGTCAAGGAAGGACAAAAAACAGGCTTTTTCCTGGATCAGAAGGAAAACCGGGCGGCGATTGCTCCATTTGTCAAAGGAAAACGTGTACTGGATTGTTTCACGCATACCGGTTCCTTTGCTTTGCATGCAGGATATTATGGGGCTGCGGAGGTTACCGGAGTAGATATCAGCGCTTATGCCTGCGAATTTGCTGAAAAAAACGCCAAGCTGAACAGCCTTGACGGCAGGGTTCATTTTGTGGAAGCCAATGCGTTTGATCTGCTTTCTGAAAAAAGCCGTGCGGGAGAACAGTATGATGTGGTTATTCTTGATCCGCCTGCATTTACAAAATCAAGGTCCACGCTGGAGAATGCGCTGCGGGGATACAAGGAAATCAATCTTCGCGCCATGAAAATGATTTCTCCCGGCGGAACGCTTGTCACCTGCTCATGCAGTCAGCATGTCCTTCCCGACCAGTTTCGGAAAATGGTGCAGGATGCAGCAAATGATGCGAAAGTTCTGCTCCGTCAGATCGAATTCAGAACCCAGGGAAGGGATCATCCGATACTCCCCTCCGCACCGGAAACAGAATATCTGAAATGCGGGATTTATCAGGTTTTTCCGGTATGATAAAAACAGAATACAGATAATTGCTTTTTTTACTGGTCATAACCAAGGTTTTTGAGATCAGAAGGGTTGTTTCGCCAGTCTGTCCGGATTTTAACCCACAGCTTCAGGTTTATGTGCGTATCAAGCAGCTTCTCAATATCTTCGCGGGATTCTGTTCCGATTGTCTGAAGCATTGAACCGTGACGCCCGATAATAATACCCTTATGTGCATCTCGTTCGCAATATATGGTTGCATGGATTTCCGTAAGGTTTTCGCTGATTTTTTCTATACCCATAATCTCAACGCCGATTCCATGCGGGACCTCATCCCGAAGATGCCGGAGAGCCTTTTCACGTATAATTTCAGCGCAGATCACCCGCTCGGGCTGATCCGTCATCATATCATCCGGAAAATATTTCGGACCTGCCGGGAGATAACCGACAATACATCCGGTCAGCTCATCCAGACCGGTTTTTTTCCGGGCGCTGACAGGCACAATATCCGAGAAACCGCAGTCAGCGAAACGTGCGGTAGCCTCAAGAACTGACTCGGGACGAACAAGATCAATCTTGTTCAGCGCAAGAATTTTCGGAACTTTGTACCTGCTTAGATTCTCGGCGATTTCAAGATCTTTTTCTGAGATATGCGTTATATCGGCAAGCATCAGGATACAGTCCATACCGTCCATTGCGTTTGCGACAGACTGCATCATATATTCCCCAAGCCGTGTACGCGGACGGTGTACACCCGGCGTATCAAGAAAAACAACCTGATAATCCGGATGCGTAACAACACCCATGATCCGGTTTCTTGTCGTCTGAGGACGGTTCGATACAATCGCCACTTTTTCTCCGATCATTGCGTTCATGATGGATGATTTTCCCACATTGGGAAGACCGATTATTGTCACAAAACCCGAATGAAATTCCTGCTTCATATACAGATAAACTCCTTTTCCGGCCGGCCGAATCAGTCAAACTGAAGGACGGTTTCTTCCATGATGCGCATTTTTGTTCTGTCCTCTTCCAGAATATGATCATATCCCATCAGGTGACAGATTCCATGAACAAGCAGGTACATAGCTTCACGTTCGGCAGAGTGTCCGTATTCCTGTGCCTGGGAATACAGATGCGGAACCGAAATGATAATATCGCCGAGAAAGCAGCATCCGCTTTCATCGTCATATTCGCGTTTCAGAAGCTTTTCACATTTCCCGGCAGTAACGCCCGGCGGATAGGAAACTGTCGGAAAGGACAGAACATCCGTTGATTTTTTGATATTGCGGCAGGATGAATTGATGGCTTCAATCGCTTCATCGCTGCACAGACGAACACTTATGGAACAAGGAACGCGGATTCCCTCACAGACAGGGCAGCGCTCTGCGGCTTTTTCCATTTTCAGCCGAATTTCTTCCGGAAGATACTCGTCTGTAAGCCACTCTATTTTCATTGGCGGTGCTCCTCTCCAGCCGCTTCTTTCGCTTCAGCATCGCGGCTGTCAGGAGGAATACTGACCGTTTCGTTTTCCCTGTCGTCTTCTTTTCCGCTCTGATGTTCTGCTGTGTCCTGGGAAGCAGCCGGTATGGAATCATCTGTGCGGTCGGCGTAATGGCTTACAATCGGATATTCTATTCTTTCATGATAGACGCCTTTCAGGATATCAGAGAACGCTTCACAGATTTCATCGATATCATGCAGTGAAAGCGGCGAATCCGACAACTGTCCGTCTTCCAGCTTTCCGCGGACAAGGCGGACAATGAACTGATCGATGGACTTGGGCGTTGGATCCTTCATGGACCTGACCGCTGCTTCAATCGTATCGGCAAGCATGACGATCGCCGCTTCTTTCGTATCAGGCTTCGGTCCGCTGTACCGGAATTCATTGATGTCCACCTGTTGTCCGTTGGAGAGCTGCAATGCCTTATGGTAAAAATACATAACCGGAGTTACGCCGTGGTGCTGCAGAATAATCTTCTGAACTTCCGGCGGAATATGCTCCTTCTGAGCCATCAGCATACCGTCTTTGGTATGACTGATCAGAATGGCGGCGGATACATACGGATCGGTATGTTCATGCGGATTGTCTGCATTCTGGTTTTCTTTGAAGTACATCGGCCTTTTCAGCTTTCCGATGTCATGGTAATAAGCGCCTGCCCGGGCAAGAAAGGAATTGGCCTTGATTCTTGTGGCGGCAGATTCTGCCAGATTGGCAACAATAATGGAATGATGATAGGTCCCGGGCGCTTCTATCATCAGCCGTTTCATCAGAGGCTGTGACGGATTTGTCAGTTCAAGCAGCCTTGTGGGTGTTGCAAGCCTGAAAATGAATTCAAATACCGGCTGAAGCGCAATCGCAAGCGCTCCGTTCAGAAGTCCGCCGCCAATCACCCACCCGATCAGGGAAACGGTGTCCAGTGTTTCCGCGGAAGTCAGGAATTTGAAACCGTAAATGACGGAAATACCGATCAATGCGGAAACCAGTCCGGAAAGAAGAACACGGGTACGCTGCGGATGGCCTTTCAGGAACCAGATGGTAAACATGCTTTCCGACAATGTCATAATTGCAATCAGGACCGCGTCATAATAGGAAGACTGATTGTCTCCTGCCACCATTGCGGAAAGAAGAATGGTCAGCGTAACTGTCAGACTGATTCCTACCCTGTAACCGATGAGAACCGTGGCAAGAGCAGCACAGAGAGCAACGGGAACAATATATATGCTCGGAAGCATATTGCATACGGCGGCCAGAGAAATACCGATCAGAAGAATCAGCAGAATAACCGCCATCTGCCTTACATCTGACAGAACATCCGGGCGAAGCAGAAGAAGTGTAATCACCATCATCATCAGGGAAAGAAGAACAGCGATCACGGAACCCCAGTAAGTGGAATAATCAAGGTTGTTGTCATTCAGCATTCCAAGCTGGCGCAGCATTTCGATCTGATTCCTGCTGATTCTGTCACCCTCGCGGATAATGCTTTCACCCTGCAGGACCACAACAGGCTCGACGGTCTGCATAGCGGTTGTGCGCGCTTCTTCCGTAGCCTCTTCGTCGATGATCATATTTGGCTTCAGGCAGGAACGAAGGACTGTAGGAACAATATTCTGTATAAGGGAAATATCCACTTTGATTCCAGCATACAGAAGGATGGATTGAATCGCGTCGTTGAGGCTGTCTTCGCGCACTGTGGAGTTCATGGTGCTTTCCACAGTGCTTGTCACTGCGCTGACCATTTCTTCAAACTGCTCATTATCGGTACGGAGAAGTGTTACGATCTGGTTCCTGTTAAGATTGAGCTTGTCCTGAAGGCCGATCGCATAAGCTATTTCTTCCTCGGAAAAAGAGCTTGGGCGGGATGGTGAATCGGCGCGCAGTGTCATACCGAACTGCTGGATGGCATACAGTTCGGTAAAAGACTCTTTCAGCGCATTCATGACCTCTTCCTTTACGTCCTGCTGAAAGCGGTATGTAGGTTCCACAAGCTGCGCGGCTGCATTCTTTTTTTCCTGTGTCCCAACTTCATCTATAACATCCTTCGCGGCGATAATCGTATCATGTGAAACGGAACCTACGGACAGATTGTATTTTTTGGGAATACAGACCAGGAAAAACAGAATCAGAATCAGAGAAAAAGCTACAAGCTCCATCAGAATGCATCTGAACGCAGGCGAACGGAACCACTGAAAAGCTGTATCTTTTCTTTCTTTTTTGATTTTCATGGCAGAATGGTCTGCTTTCCTTTCAGTCATGAATTCTCAGTCCTTTCCCTGTTCGCTTTGTCATGCTCTGCGTATGCTTCGACAATCTGCTGAACAAGCTCATGCCGAACAATATCCTTTCCAGTCATTTCCACAATCCCGATTCCGGGAATGTTCCGAAGGATCTGAATGGCTTCGGCAAGACCGGATCTTTTTCCCTGCGGAAGATCCGTCTGCGTAATATCACCGGTGACAATTACTTTGGAATTGAAACCGATTCTGGTTAAGAACATTTTCATTTGTTCTGATGTTGTGTTCTGCGCTTCATCAAGGATAATGAACGCGTCTGACAGCGTCCGTCCCCGCATGTATGCCAGCGGAGCGACCTCAACGGTTCCCCGTTCAAGAAGCCGGGTATATGAATCGGCTCCCATAAAGTCATACATTGCATCGTAAAGAGGACGCAGATACGGGTCTACTTTCTGCGTCAGGTCTCCGGGAAGAAAGCCAAGCTTCTCGCCGGCTTCCACAGCCGGTCTGGTCAGAATAATCCTTTCAGCTTCCTTGTTTTTCAGGGCCATTACAGAAAGGGCCATTGCCAGGTACGTCTTTCCGGTTCCGGCAGGACCGACCGCAAAAGTCAGGGTGTTTTTGCGTATGGTATCAATATAAAGCTGCTGGCCGAGTGTTTTGCAGGTAATCTGTTTCCCGCGGTGTGTTATTGCAATGACTTTCCTGAGGGATTCCTCAATCCTGTCTGCATTTCCTTCTTTTACCATGGAAATGACATACCTTATTTTCAGCCTGTCAACAACCTCGCTGCGGCTGATCATGCCAAAAAGGATTTTTATTGTTTGCTCGGCAAGCTGCAGGTGCTCGTCGTCTCCCTGAATCAGCAGATGATTGCCCCTGAGCGCAATATGAACGGAGCATTCCTGTTCAATCATGGATATATTCCGGTCATTCATTCCGAAAAGGGCGATATATGCATCCATGCTATCCGCAGTCAGGACGATTTCACGGGTGTCTGTCAAATCTGCACGACTTCCCTTCCGACAATAATTGCAGGTCGATTATATGATACTGAAAATCTGACGTTTGTCAATTTTAGAAAACGATCATTCCCTTGTAATTGCTTTCTTTCCGGCAATCTGAAGAACATGAAAAAAACACGCCTGTTCAGATACGCTTTGTTGACATCATGTATGAATTATGTTAGTATCCCCTCAATTAAATAGTTAAAGGCAATGAAGGAAAGAATGTTCTCCCGAATGTTAACAGAGAGCTGTCGTCTGCTGAAAGACAGTACAGGAAAGAGATCTGACTGCTTCCGGAGCCGGTTTTGTGAACAGTTTTTACTTCAGTAATGAAACCCGGACGCCCCGTAATCGGCTGTGGACTTGTCTGAGTCCGAGAGTGACTGCTTTTTTGCAGTAAAGATGGGTGGTACCGCGATATTGTCGTCCCTGAGGCATATGCTTCAGGGGCTGTTTTTTCAGGAGGAATGAAACATGGGCAAACAGGAAACGATCAGGATCTGTGATTGTACGCTTCGGCAGGGGGAAAAAAGCCCTGAACTTAGTTTCCGGGAGAAAATCGAACTTTTCAGGCTGCTTGATAAACTTGATATTGATCTGATTGAACTGAATGAAATCCGTCAGAAAAAAATCGACAGCCTGCTGATCCGTTCCGTATCGCAGACTGTTCGGAATGCAAAAATCGCAGTACCTGTTTCTTTTGAAACGGATGGCGTCGAAACAGCCTGGAATGCCCTGAAAGAAGCAAAGGATCCCCGCCTTCAGGTGTCCGCTCCTGTCAGTTCCGTACAGATGGAATATCTGTCCCATATGAAACCGGACGCACTTTCGGACCAGATTGTCCGAATCATCCGTGAATGCCGTGAACATACTCCTGACGTAGAGTTTATTGCGATGGATGCAACGAGGAGCGACGGGGCATTTTTACGCAATCTGATCCGTAAAGCGATTGAAGCTGGCGCTTCCGTGATAACGCTGTGCGATACGGCCGGATCCATGCTTCCCGAAGAAACCACGTCATTCCTTTCCTCTCTTTTTGAAGACATTCCCGAAATGAAGGGTATTACTGTAGGCTACTCCTGTTCGGACAACCTGAATCTCGCAGACGCATGCGCGATCTCCGCCGTTCGCTGCGGTGTCCGTGAAATCAAAGCGGCATCTTTCAGAACAGACAGTATTTCCCTGAAGCATATTGTTAATATTCTTAGTATCAAACAGAAAATTTTTGATATCAGCATCCGGATGGGTGTGGAAAAGCTTTTTACGCTTTCAGCGCAGATTGAAAGTCTTTGCCGTACCGGAATCAGGCACTCATTCCGTGCTGATCATGAAGAAAGCCGATCCGGCGGAAGCATAACTGTAAACACGCATGAATCCAGGGAATCCGTATCCAGAGCTATCATCAAAATGGGATATGATCTTTCGGAAGAAGACCTGGAGAAAGTATGGCAGCGCTTCACTGCGCTGTCAGGAACGAAAGAAATCATTTCAATGAAAGAACTTGAAGCAATTGTAGCAACAGAAGCGCTTCAGGTTCCGCCGGCATATACCGATGTCCAGTATGTCATCAATACAGGAAGCGGAATCGGTGCGATGTCCCATATGAAGCTTTCTCTGCACGGGAAACCTCTTGAAGGTATTTCTGCCGGAGACGGTGCCATTGATGCGGCCTTCAATTCGATAGAAAAAGCAACCGGAAGACATTTTGAACTGGATGATTTTCAGATACAGTCTGTTACGGAAGGCCGGGAAGCCATGGGCGAAACGCTTGTCCGTCTTCGTTCCGAAGGTAAAATATATTCAGGCAAAGGTATTTCCACTGATATTGTCGGAGCAGGTATTATGGCTTATATCAACGCATTGAACAAAATAATCTATGAGGAGGAAGAAGCATGAATCTTGCTTTTTCAACCCGCGGATGGCGTGACAATGACTGGATGAAACAGGTTGAGGATGCCTGTGACATGCAGTTCCGGGGTATTGAAGTTTATAATCTTCATAAGATCAGCTCTCTGACTGACCGCGGAGGAGCTTTTCATAAATATAACCGGAATGAAACAGACCGTCTGCTGCAGGAACTGGGCCTGAAGATTCCGTGCTTTGATACGTCTGAAGATGTCAGCCGCGGGGATACAGATCCTGATTCGGTTCGTATGCTTATTGAAATCGCGGGAGCTATGCATGTTCCTTATGTCTCCGTATGTGCTCTGACAGATAATGAACTGCAGGTTCGCTGCTTTCTGAACGAAATTCTTCCGGACGCCGCGGACAAAAAAGTTACACTGCTGATCAAAACATCCGGCATTTATGCGGATACCGGCCGCCTCCGGGCTCTTATGGATGATTACGCATGCGATGAGCTTGCTGCACTGTGGGATATTCACCATCCATACAGGGATTTTGGTGAAACTCCGGATACAACAATCCGGAATCTTGGCGGATATGTCCGTCATGTTCATATGCGGGATTCCAATGACGACAAAACCTACAACCTGATCGGAGAAGGGACACTGCCTGTCGGAGAAATGATGAACGCACTGTCTTCCATCGACTACAGCGGTTTTATTTCCCTCGAATGGAAAACGGAATGGATGGAGGATCTTTCGGACAGGGAAATTATTTTTTCCCATTTTGTCAATTATATGAACAGGTTTGACAACCCGAAAGGAAAAAAGAAGTCCCTTTATTACAATTTTGATGGTACCGGACGGTACGTCTGGAAAAAAGATGAACTGATTGACGAGACTTTCGGGCAGGTTCTGGACCGGATGGCGGAAGAATTCCCCGACCAGTATGCTTTCAAATATACTACGCTGAATTATACCCGCACATATACAGAATTCCGCGACGATGTGGATCGCTTTGCCAGGGCACTGATTTCCATGGGCGTAACCGCCGGATCAAAAGTGGCGGTCTGGGCGACAAATGTACCCGCATGGTATATTACTTTCTGGGCATGTTCCCGCATCGGAGCGGTTCTCGTGACCATGAATACGGCTTACAAAATCCATGAAGCGGATTATCTGCTGCGCCAGAGCGATACCCATACGCTGGTAATGATTGAAAAAGCGCTGGACAGCAATTACCGTCAGATTATCAACGAACTCTGCCCGGAAATCGCAACCTCCAAAGCCGGTGAACCGCTTCACTGCAAACGGCTTCCTTTTCTTCGGAATGTCATAACCGTTGATTTCACACAAGCCGGTTGTCTGACATTTGAACAGGCAATGAGACGTGCGGAAACAGTTCCTTTGGATACACTCCGTTCCATGACGGCACGGGTTAAACCGGATGATGTCTGCAATATGCAGTATACTTCCGGTACCACAGGATTCCCGAAAGGTGTTATGCTGACCCATTACAATGTTGTAAATGACGGAAAATGCATCGGAGACCGGATGGGCCTTTCTACTGCCGACCGCATGATGATCCAGGTACCGATGTTTCATTGCTTCGGTATGGTACTGGCAATGACCGCATCCATGACCCACGGTACGACGCTTTGCCCTCTTCCCTATTTTTCTGCGAAAAACTCACTTGCCTGTATCAATCAGGAAAGAATCACCTGCTTTCACGGAGTTCCTACAATGTTCATTGCCATGTTCAACCATCCGGATTACAGAAAAACAGATTTTTCATATATGCGGACCGGAATCATGGCAGGGTCCGGCTGCCCGCCTGAACTGATGAAGCGTGCTGCACGGCCCGATGAAATGAATATGCGCGGGATTGTCAGCGTATACGGGCAGACAGAGTCTTCTCCCGGAAGCACAATGTCTGCATGGACTGACTCTCTTGAACTCAGAACAGAAACCGTTGGCTATGCTTTCCCGCACGTACAGTGCAAAATTATAGATCCGGAAACCGGAGAAGAACTTCCTGACGGCAAAGACGGCGAATTCTGTTCACGCGGATACAATATTATGAAGGGTTATTACAAAATGCCCGACGCAACATCAGCTACTGTGGACGCTGACGGATGGCTTCATTCCGGAGATCTCGCGCGGCGCAACCCGGACGGCACGTTCCTGATTACGGGGCGGCTGAAGGATATGATTATCCGCGGAGGAGAAAATATTTATCCGAAGGAAATCGAAGAATTTATTTATACGCATCCCGGTGTGGAGGATGTTCAGGTTATAGGTGTTCCTGACGCAAAATACGGAGAAGCGGTAATGGCCTGCATAATAAAAAAGGACGGTGCAAGCTTCACCGCAGAAGAAATGATGGATTATATCAAGAGCCACATGGCACGGCACAAAGTTCCGCAATACATTGAATTTGTCGATCATTTTCCGCTGAATGCGGCGGGAAAAGTGCTGAAATATAAGATGAGGGAAGAAGCTGCGGAACGTCTCGGCCTTGTCGGCGCAGCAGGAATTGATACTGCAGGCAATTCAAGAAAGTAAAACAGAAACGGATTGTTCCCGCAAAGCCGGAATAAAAAGGAAAATCTTTTATGAAGCGGATATGAGATGCCGCATTTCAGAAGGCTCAAGCAGTATTCTTGCGCATCCGAGAACCACGCAGTCCCGTGCGTCCAGAGCAACCCTGCACGGAATCCTGATTGCACCTGAGATGGCTTCGCTCAGGCCGTACAGCGAAGCGGCACCGCCTGTCAGGGTTACGCCTCCTTCAAGTATGTCGGAAGCCAGCTGCGGAGGCGTCCTTTCGATAACTGCCTGAATACTTTCAATCAGATCGTTCACATTGTCTATCAGGGATTCGTAGATTTCATCGGAATCAATGGATATTGTTTTCGGAAGGCCGGAAATCAGATTCCTTCCGGTGATATCCATGGTTACCTTCGGATTCCGGCGCATTGCCCCTCCAAGCGTTATTTTAACCTGCTCCGCTGTTCTTTCGCCAATAAGCATATTATACTTTTTCCGCAGGTACCGGATAATTGCATCATCAAAATGATCTCCGCCGACCTGTACAGAACTCATGACGGCAACTGATCCGTTGCTCAGTACGGCAAGGTCTGTACCGCCGGCACTCAGATCCGCAACCATGCTTCCGTATGAGCCGAGAAAATTAAGCTGTGCTCCGAGCGCGGCGGCGATTACCCGGTCCAGGATCTGTGTTCTCCGAAGGCCTGCGTCAAACAGGGAAGTTATCAGGGCTTTCTTTTCAAGTTCCTTGACCCCGCTCGGAACGGACATGATGGCACGGGGCCTTGCAAAAAATTTCTTCCCGATAACACTGGAAACATAATAACGGAGCATGGAGGACGTCAGGTCAAAATCCAGAATTTCTCCCTGCGCAAGAGGACGAATGATATTGATGCTGGAAGGCGTTCTGCCGATCATGCGATAGGCTTCCATTCCGAATGCTACAATCTGATTGCTTTCCCTTTCAACGGCTATAACGGAAGGCTCACGGAAAACAACCCCGCGTCCCTTCATATAGATCACAACATTTGAAGTGCCAAGATCAATTCCGATATCCCCGTTCTGAGCCATGCATTGTTCCTCTCAATCGGCATAAATACTTTCTGACGCGGAATATCTTATCATTAACAAAAGGAAAAAACAACTGAACGGGATGCCTGCCTTCCGAAAACTTGACAACTGTTATGGTTTAATTGATAATAAAATTGGGATTTTATTGAAATGACAGGAGGTGGAAGTTCATTGATCAGGATTCTTTCAGTAGCTTCTGCCTCTCCTGCTGCCGGGGCCGGAATTCGTACCGGAGAAAGCATTGTATCCATCAATGGCGAGGAAGTCATCGATGAAATCGACTATCAGGATCTGATTGTCAGTCCGCATCTTGAAATTCGGATTGCAGATATAAACGGGACAATCCGGTCCGTTACCGTCGCTAAATCACGGTGGGAGTCCCTTGGACTCGTACTGGATGAAACGATTGTGATGAAGCCGCGCCGCTGCCATAATCACTGCGTTTTCTGCTTTATTGACCAGATGCCCCCCGGAATGCGCAAAACGCTTTATGTTAAGGATGACGACTGGCGTCTCAGCCTGATGATGGGCAACTATGTTACGCTGACGAATGTGGATGATCAGGAGTTTAACCGTATACTGCGCCGCAAGGCTTCTCCCCTGTATATTTCCGTGCAGGCCACGGATGGCGACGTACGCTGCCGCATGCTTCGCAATCCGAATGCCGGCAATATACTTGACCGTCTCAAGGCCCTGAAGGATCATAATCTGCAGTTTCATGCACAGATTGTTCTCTGCCCGGGATACAACGACGGTGTAATTCTTAAGAAAACGCTTGATGACCTTGCAGCGCTCTGGCCGGCTGCGCTGTCTGTTGCAATTGTTCCGATCGGCGAGACAAGATTCCGTGAAAAACTGGCTCAGATTCCATGCGTGGACCGGGAATTAGCGGTGCAGCTGATTGAAGAACTTGAAATATTCCAGCGGAGATGCCGCGAAGCCTTTGGTACAAGCTTTGTGTTTCTTTCAGATGAATTCTACTGTATTGCCGGACGCGGGCATCCGGATGAAGAATTTTATGAGGATTATCCGCAGATAGAAAACGGAGTCGGAATGGTAAGGCGCTTTGAGGAAGAATGCGCTGAAGCTTTCCGGGATCTTTCCGGGAAAAACATTCCCGCTCTTTCCGGAACTGTCAGGCTTGCCATTCCAACAGGCGTTTCAATTGCGCCGCATATCAGAAAGCTGTGCGAAGCTTATTCCCCCGGATACATTCATGCAGAAGTAATTCCGGTTGTCAACAGGTTCTTCGGGGAAACCATTACCGTCACCGGCCTCATTGTGGGACAGGACCTGATTCACGCACTGGCCGGAAAGGATTTTGATGCGGTGCTGATATCGGAATCCATGCTTCGTGAAAATACAGAGTGTTTTCTCGACGATATGACGCTGGAAGAAGTAAGATCAGCCATCGGAAAACCGATCCGTATTGTTGAAAATACAGGGGATGCATTCATAAAGGCATTATTTCAGCTGGAGGCAGATTATGAGTAAACCGATTGTTGCAATTGTCGGCAGACCGAATGTCGGAAAATCCACCTTTTTCAATAAAATATCCGGAAAGCGGATCAGTATTGTGGAAGACGTTCCCGGCGTGACACGGGACCGTATACATGCGGATGCCGAATGGCTCGGCCATCCTTTTACCCTTGTCGATACCGGCGGAATAGACCCGCACAGCGAGGATGCGCTTCTGTCCCAGATGCGTGCACAGGCTCAGATCGCTATAGAACTTGCAGACGTTATTTGTTTTTTCACGGATGCACGCGACGGTCTGACCGATGATGACCGCGATGTTGCAAATATGCTGCGCCGTACCGGAAAACCGGTTATCCTGGTTGTAAACAAGGTGGATTATCTTGGACTGAGCGATTCCATGTATGAATTCTACGAGCTTGGCCTTGGAGACCCGATCGGAATCAGCAGCGTCAATATGCTGGGCTTCGGCGATCTGCTGGATCAGATCATCAGTCATTTTCCGGAAGAGAATTCCTCCCTTCAGGATGATGCGGTTCATGTTATTCAGATGGCGATAGTCGGACGGCCGAATGTCGGGAAAAGTTCCCTTACAAACCGCCTTCTCGGACAGGAACGAACCATGGTTTCCGATATTCCGGGGACGACCAGGGATGCCATAGATTCATCCTTTGTTTCCGGGGACGGAACAGCCTTCAATATTATTGACACTGCCGGAATGCGCCGGAAAAGTGCCATTGAAGACGAAAGCATTGAGCGCTACAGCGTTCTGCGTTCCATTGCCGCGATCAGAAGATGTGACGTAGCGCTTCTTCTGATTGACGCGGAGGACGGCGTAACGGAACAGGATACAAAGATTGCCGGATTAATTCATGAAGAAGGAAAAGCAGTAATAATCGTTGTAAACAAATGGGATATACTCGAAAAAGAAACAGGCACGCTTGAAAAATACCGTAAAGAAGTTATGGAAAAGCTGAAATTCATGGATTATGCTCCGATTCTCTTTATTTCAGCCAAAACAGGCCAGCGTGTACAGAATGTTTTTCAGAAGGTCAAGGAAGTATATGAAACAGCCTGCCGGCGGATTACCACCGGCGTACTGAACGATGTGATCAATGATGCGACAGATCACCTTCAGCCGCCGCTGCAGGGCACGCGAAGGCTGAAGATTTATTACGGAACCCAGACCGGTATTCAACCGCCGTCCTTTGTCCTTTTTGTAAATGATGAAAAGCTGATGTCCTTTTCCTACGAAAGGTACCTGGAAAACTGGTTCCGTAAAACTTTTCCACTTGAAGGAACTCCGATACGTTTTATTCTTCGTGAAAAGAAAAAGGAGGATTGATCCGCATGAATATGACTGTGAGAATAATCCTTTCATGCATTCTCGCCTATCTGCTCGGTTCTCTTTCCGGAGGAATCATAACCTCCAGGATCGGTCACGGCCCGGATCTCCATACAGTCGGAAGCAAGAGTACAGGGGCCAGCAACGTACAGCGGACCATGGGCTGGAAATACGGCCTGATCACATTCTTTTTTGACGCAGTCAAAGGGATAGCGTCCTGCTTTTTATCAGAACTGATATGCGGAACGCATTATGCTGCACTGCTGGCCGGACTGTTTTGTGTGATCGGTCATAACTGGCCTGTTTTCTTTCGTTTTAAAGGCGGAAAAGGTGTGGCGACAACAGGCGGCGTTCTGCTGTATTGCTATCCTGTTCCTGCGCTCATATGCATTGCGCTTACGATCGCCGTGATTGCACTTTTCCGCTTTATTTCCGTAGGCAGCATGCTTCTGGTTGTTGCTTTTACTGTTCTTTCCTTTTTTATTCCCGGCACCAATGCCTGTGTTATCATATGGGCTGCCTTGCTGATGGTTATGTGCATTGCACGTCATCATGCAAATATCAGCCGGCTTATCCACGGAACTGAGAACAGGCTTGGAAATAAAGTCAGATAACCCTGGAGGTTTTATGTCCATTAATATGAAACAGATCCGCAACTTCTGCATTGTTGCCCATATCGATCATGGAAAGAGTACGCTTGCCGACCGGATTCTGGAAAAGACCGGGGTTTTTCAGCAGCGCGAAATGGTCGAGCAGATCCTGGACAGTATGGAGCTTGAACGTGAGCGGGGTATTACCATCAAAAGCAAAGCTGTACATATGAACTACCGTTCCAAAGACGGAGACGAGTATATTCTGAATCTTATAGATACCCCGGGCCACGTGGATTTCACCTATGAAGTGAGCCGGGCGCTGGCCGCTTGCGAAGGTGCCCTGCTTGTTGTGGATGCAACACAGGGTATTGAAGCGCAAACCCTTGCCAATGTATACATGGCGCTGGATCATGATCTTGAAATTATTCCGGTAATCAATAAAATTGATCTTCCTTCCGCCCGGCCGGAGGAAGTGCGCCGGGAAATCGAGGATGTCATCGGCCTGGATGCCGGTTTTGCCCCCTGTATCTCTGCAAAGACAGGCCTGAATATCGATGATGTACTGGAAGCTGTTGTCCGGCATATCCCCTCTCCTTCCGGAGATCCGGAAAAACCGCTGCAGGCACTTATTTTTGACGCTTTTTATGATAATTACCGCGGCGCAATCTGTTTTATCCGCATTAAGCAGGGCAAGCTGCGTTCCGGCATGCGTATGCGGCTTATGGCAACAGGCTGCGAATTTGACGTTGTGGAAGTCGGACATCTGTCCCCCGGTTACATTCCATGCGAGGAGCTCTCTGCCGGGGATGTCGGATATGTTTCCGCTTCCATCAAGGATGTCAGGGATACGCGCGTCGGAGATACAATCACCGATGCGGCGAATCCGGCTTCTGAACCTCTTCCTGGCTACCGTGAGGTAACGCCGATGGTCTACTGCGGCATTTATCCGGCAGACGGTGCGGATTATCCGGCCCTGAAGGATGCGCTGGAAAAACTGCGCATGAATGACGCGTCCCTTTCCTTTGAGCCCGAAACTTCTGTTGCCCTGGGTTTTGGCTTCCGGTGCGGTTTCCTTGGCCTTCTTCATATGGACATCATGACGACGCGGATTGAACGGGAATTTGACCTGAACCTTGTCACCACCGCTCCCAGCGTTATCTATAAAGTCTTTAAAAACAACGGACAGGTACTGATGATTGACAACCCTACCAACCTTCCTCCTGCCGGTGAAATAAATTACATGGAGGAACCGTTTGTCCATGCAACAATCTATACACCGCAGGATTGTGTCGGGACACTGATGGAGCTTTGCCAGGACAAGCGCGGGATTTTTATCGACATGCAGTATGAAGGCAACCGTGTGAAACTGAATTATGATCTTCCCCTCAATGAGATTATTTTTGATTTCTTTGATCAGATCAAAAGCCGTTCACGCGGATATGCATCTTTTGATTACGAACTGAAAGACTACAGGACGAGCGATCTTGTCAAACTGGATATTCTTCTCAACGGTGAACTGTGCGATGCATTTTCGATTATCGTTCATCGGGATAAAGCATATGCCCGGGGCCGCGGCATTGCAGAAAAACTGAAGGATGTTATTCCGCGTCAGATGTTTGAAATTCCGATCCAGGCTGCCATCGGCGGTAAAGTCATTGCCCGTGAGACTGTAAAAGCCATGCGTAAAGATGTATTGGCAAAGTGCTATGGCGGTGATATTACAAGAAAAAAGAAATTGCTTGAAAAACAGAAGGAAGGCAAAAAACGCATGCGCCAGTTCGGCACGGTGCAGGTACCAAGCGAAGCATTCCTCGCTGTTCTGAAGATGGACTGATCCTATGCAGAATCATTATCCTTCTGAAATTACAGCGTGTTTTACAGGGCATCGCGATATTTCAGCTGCAGAAATATTCACACTTCGCTCGCGGGTATCTTCAGCCCTTGATCAGGCATATGAAAACAATTACCGGGTATTTCTCTGTGGCGGAGCACGCGGATTCGACACGCTTGCTGCCCTCGAGGTGCTGAAATTCAGAGATTCCCACCCGGATATCCGGCTTGTTATTGCTGTTCCCTGCGCCACACAGGCAGATTACTGGCCGAAGCAGGAGCGGGACACATGGGAACATATATGCAGTCATGCTGATGAAGTCCGGATCCTTTCCGATCATTACTATAACGGCTGTATGCAGGTGCGCAACCGGCATATGGTGGAAGCCTCTTCCCTTTGCCTGTGCTACATGACCCGTTTTGAAGGCGGTACATGGTATACTGTCCGCTATGCAATGCGTAAGGGAATCCTGCTGAAAAACCTGGCAATGCCGGTCAAACCTGTATTGAAAATGAAGGAGAATCCATGGAACTGTATATCCATATTCCGTTCTGTGTCCGAAAATGCAGGTACTGCTCGTTTGTATCCTTCCCCGCTTCAGAAGAAGAAAAGAACGCGTATATATCGCTTCTCCTCCGTGAAGCGGAGTTGAGGTGCGGTGAAATCAGTTCTCCGATTGAAACCGTGTATATCGGAGGGGGGACTCCCTCCCTCCTCTCTCCCGTACAGCTGAAACAGCTGGTTTCAGGTCTTCGCCGTTTGTTCCCTTTTTCGGAAGCGGCTGAGTTTTCCCTGGAGGCAAATCCGGGTACAATTACAGAATCATTTCTTGACGCAGCGATATTGTCAGGAATCAACCGACTGTCTGTCGGAATGCAGGCTTTTCAGCCGCGCCTTCTGACATTCCTCGGACGGTTTCATTCATTTGATGACGTGAAACATTCCGTTTCCATGGCACGAAGCGCAGGAATAAACAATCTGAATCTTGATCTCATCTTTGGAATTCCTTCCCAGACGATGTCAGAATGGAATGAAAGCCTCGAAGCTGCGCTTCAGCTTGCTCCCGAGCACCTCAGTGCCTATGGACTGATTCCGGAAGAAGGAACGCCTCTTTTCCGCAGCCTTGAGAATAAAGAAATATCTTTGCCGGATCCGGATCTGGAACGCGAAATGTATGATCTTCTGATCTCAAAACTTCATGATGCCGGTCTGGAGCAATATGAAATTTCCAATTTTGCCCGCCCCGGCTTCGAGTGCCGCCACAATATAGGTTACTGGACGCAGGTGCCGTATCTCGGGCTCGGTATTTCTGCTGCTTCCATGCGCATTCTTCAGCATAATAAAGAAGGCATGACATGTCTCCGTACATGCAATTTTTCTGATTACGAGGGTTACAGGGATATGATTACATCCGGCATGTTTTCACCGGCTGTTTCAGAAACTGTATCGCCCTCTGAATCCCGTTTTGAAACATTGATGCTTTCTCTCCGAATGAATCAGGGAATCAGCGGAGAAAGATACAGGCTGTTGCACGGCGTTTCCATCGAATCCTGTTATGGAAAAAAGCTGGCGTATATGTGTGAGAAGGGGTTCATGCGCTGTGATTCGGGTGTATGGTCGCTTACAAGAAAAGGAATGGATATACAAAACAGTATTCTTGTCGAATTTATGGAAGATCCGGTATGATTCAGTTGAGGGAAATTACATGTCCGGATTCGGCAAAATACGCTGCGGCATACCGCATCAGTGCATTCAGCGTGTCAGCCTGCTCAGGAGTGTTCCGGAGCTTTTTTACGGCTTCGGATACTTCTTCTAGCAGCCTGGAATCTTCGTACGGGAACAAAGATCCGATACCGATGCCGCTCTGGCGTGTTCCCAGGAGATCGCCCGGACCCCGCAGTTCAAGGTCTTTCCGGGATATTTCAAATCCATCGTTTGATCTGCACAGAATATCGAGCTTCTCACTGTGTTCAGACAGCAGAAAGCACCAGCTTTCTTCGCTGCCCCGGCCAACCCTGCCGCGAAGCTGATGAAGCTGGCTCAGTCCGAAGCGCTCAGCATTTTCGATCACCATAACTGTTGCATTCGGGTTATTGATGCCTACCTCGATTACCGTTGTCGAAACCAGCAGGTCATATTTTCCATCTCTGTAATCCTGCAGAACCTGCTCTTTTTCTGCGCTTTTCTGCCCGCCCCAGGTCAGGCCGATCCTCAGGTCCTTGAGACATGTTTCCCTGAGACTGCTGAAAACTGCTTTGGCGCTGCGCATTTCATCGGACGTCTCCGAGTCTTCCACCGCAGGGCATACAATGTAAGCCTGCCGGCCTTTTGACGCTTCCTGCTTCAGGAATCCATACATATCCTCACGTTTTGCTTCAGGAACAATCCGTGTTTTTACAGCTTTCCTGCCTTTCGGAAGTTCACTGATTACTGAAATATCAAGATCTCCGTAAAGAATCAGAGCCAGGCTTCTGGGGATCGGCGTCGCGCTCATAACCATTACATGCGGAGAAGCCGAAGCACTTGCTGTACCTTTATCCTGAAGTGCAGTTCTCTGGTTTACGCCAAAGCGGTGCTGTTCATCCGTGATGACAAGACCGAGTTTCGCGAACCGGACATCGCGGCTGATCAGCGCATGCGTTCCGAATAAAGCATCACAGGTTCCTTCTTCAAGTTCTTTCAGGATTTCCTTTCGTTCTTTTGCCTTCGTGCTTCCTGTAAGCAGCCGGCATTTCATGCCGAGCTGCCCGAGTATATTCAAGGCATTCAGATAATGCTGCGACGCAAGGATTTCTGTAGGGGCCATCATGGAACTCTGGAATCCTGCTTCCTTTGCCAGAAACATCGAGCCGAAAGCAACCGCTGTTTTACCTGAGCCGACATCTCCCTGGATAAGTCTTGCCATTGCCTGATTTCCCTGCATATCAGCCGCTGCGTCCTTCAGGACTTTTCGTTGTGACGGGGTGGGTTCAAAGGGAAGCGAATTCCAGTATCTGTCTTCTGTGCCTGACGGAAAACGCATAGGTAATGCTTCAGCTCTCATTTTCCCGACTATGGATACATACAGCAGATAGATCAGTATTCGTTCAAAAGCCAGACGTCTGCGTGCGATTCCCAGGTTTGTCATGCTTCCGGGAAAGTGCGCTTCCCGAAGGGCAAAATTCAATTCGCACAGATGATTCCGAATTCTGAAATCAGCAGGAAGCGTTTCCGGGCAGCAGTCCTCCAGGTGGTCCAAAGCCTGTGTAATCAGGTTCCGGAAGCTTTTTGCGGGAAACCCTTTCATCGCACGGTATACCGGAATCCATCCGTCATCAGTGACAATCTTCGGATTCTGAAGCGTTCTTTTTCCGTTTTTTATATTCAGTTTTCCATAAAGGCGTACCTGCTGCCCCGGAATAATCTGTTTTATGATCCAGGGTTCATTGTACCAGCATACCGGCATTTTGCCTGTTCCGTCTGAAATCGTCCCGGATACCCTTGAAATGCCGTGAAAATATGAGTTTTTCAAACCTTCCGGAAAAACCCCGCATACCATTATGTTTCCGGGAACTTTTACCGAACAGGGAAAAACCGTGTGATGATCCTCATACCTCACCGGAAGCATAAACAACAAATCGCGCAATGAGACAATTCCCATTGCGCGGAGGGTTTCCAGACGAACCGGGCCGATACCTTCAAGTTCGCTTAATCTCATGATTCGGATTACTCCACTGATATCAGGTAGTAATACAAAGGCTGACCGCCGTTATGGCATTCAACATCACAGAAATCATAGTCCTTTTCAATATCAGCGGCTACGGTTTCTGCATCCGCTTCGGTAACATCAGCACCATAATATACAGTAATCAGCTCATCCTCTTCTGTTACAATATTTCTCATCATGTCCATCACAACATCATGGATGGAATTACCCGAGTATTCGATCTGCCCGTTATGCAGGCCGATAATATCCCCCTGCTTGATCCGGATCCCGTTGTATTCACTGTCACGGATTGCATAAGTAATCATTGCGGTTTTCACATGCTGCGCCGCTTCTTCCATGCGCGCTGCGTTTTCTTCCGGATCCATTTCATTCTGGAAAGCAATTGCGGCGGCAATTCCCATTGCAACATTTTTAGTGGAAATGACGTGAACTTCCTTTTTGCTCAGTTCTGCAGCCTGATTGGCAGCAAAAATAACATTACCGTTATTCGGAAGGATAAAAACGCATTCAGCCGGAACCTGATTGACCGCGTTCAGCAGATCATCCACCGACGGATTCATTGTCTGTCCGCCTTCAACGATTTTATCGACATTCAGATCCTGGAAGAACTGGGAGAAGCCGCTTCCGAGGGAAACAGCAACAAATCCATAGCGCTTTTCAGCTTTGGCAATCTCATCAGCCTTCTGTTCTTCAGCGTTATTTTCCGGCTGCGGATTGTTTTCCGCTTCCCACTGGCGCTTCATTTCAAGAAGGTTGTCAATCCGTATCCCGGATACTTCGCCAAGTTCAATGCCGTATTCCAGGGCGGATCCTGGATTGTCGGTATGAACATGAATTTCAGCCTTGACCAGGTCGCCGTTCACGGCAACATTATCGCCGATCCGGTTCAGCCTGCGGCGGAAAGAATCCAGATCGTGTTCATCACAGTCTTCACGGAAATGGCTCAGCGTAAAGTTTACACAATAAGCATATGTCAGATCCCTGCTCATGTCATGGCAGTCTTCAGAGCCGGCAGAGAAGTCGTTTTCCATCCCGGTTTCAGTAAGATTGATATCCTCTCCGCGCAGTACCGCTGCATATCCCTGATAAATCAGCATAAGGCCGCGTCCGCCGCTGTCAACCACGCCGGCCTGTTTCAGGGCAGGAAGCATATCGGGCGTTTTTTTCAGGATTGCTTCTCCGCTTTTGAGAATTACATTAAACAATTCATCATAATTTTCCGGATCTTTGGAAGCCTGTTTTACAGCGTCCTCGGCAACGACCCGGGCAACTGTCAGGATCGTTCCTTCCTTGGGCTTCATTACGGCTTTGTATGCCATTTCTGATCCTTTGGCAAGCGCCTGGGCGAACTGAACCGGCGTGATTTTTTCAACGCCGTTCAGCGCTTTTGCAAAACCGCGGAGAAGCTGACTGGTTATTACGCCGGAATTGCCCCTTGCTCCTTTCAGTGCGCCTTTGGAAAGAGCGCTGGCAGCCTCATCTGCCCTGAGAAACTCCTTGCTGTTTACTTCACGGGTTGCGCTCTGCATTGTCAGGGACATGTTTGTACCGGTATCCCCGTCCGGAACAGGAAAAACATTCAGTGCGTCCACCGCTTCCCTGTTTTTTTCAAGCAGTGCAGTGCCGGCAACAATCATATCCCGCAGCAGAAGTCCGTCAATCGTTTTGAACTGTATCAAAGGAAAATCCTCCGTCATCCATGTATTCAGTCAGGAAGAATCAGGTTCTGATTCCTTCCACGGAAATGCCGACTTTGCGGACTTTAACGCCTGTCATGCTTTCAAGCTTGTACCGGACAGTTTCAACAATGGTTTTACAGACTTCGGAAATGGAAATGCCGTATTCCACAATGATGTAAAGATCCACATCCAGCATATCCCCGACGTTGCGAATCTGTACGCCTTTGGAAAGATTTTCCCTGCCAAGCCATTCCACAATACCGTCTGTGGCTTTTTTTCCGCTCATCGCGACAATTCCATAGCATTCCAGGGCAGCATACCCGACGACCTTCATCATGACATCTTCGGCAATATAGATGGTACCGAGATCGTTCTTAATCTTGCACTCCATCAAATCACTCCTCCTGCGTGTCCGGATGAAAATGGATTCATATAATTATACAGGAATTGCCATGTATAATCAAGTTGTAAAATAGCTTGACATCCCTTACCGTTTTGAACATAATAGCCATATCTGTACGTTTTTTCGGGATATCCCTTTTAATTCCAGTCTTGGAGGAGGCGCCCGTCATGGCTCAGTCTCAGTTCACCTTTGCTCATCGTTTTGATCAGGTCTCCGGCAGTGCGATTCGTGAAATATTTAAAGTTATTGCCCAGCCGGGAATGATTTCCTTCGCCGGCGGCAATCCTTCCCCCGCTGCTTTGCCGGATGATACGGTCCGTTTGCTTTCCGACGAGGTGCTTCGTGCGAACGGCAAGGTTCTGCTTCAGTATGGCGCTACGGAAGGATATCCTCCCTTTGTGGAAAGCCTGCTGCAGTATGTCCGCGAAATGCTGAAATGTGATATCCCTGCTGTGCTTCCCGTAACCGGATCAACACAGGCAATGGATCTTCTCTGCAAAGCTCTGATTGATCCCGGGGATAATATTCTGATTGAAAATCCCTCCTTTCTCGGGAATATGCAGTGCATGAAACTCTATCAGGCCAATCTTATTCCGGTCGAGAGCGACGGAGACGGCATGATCATGTCTGATCTGGAGGAAAAAATCAGGCAGTATCATCCGAAAATGCTTTATACAATCCCGACGTTCCAGAACCCCACCGGAAAAACATTGCCGGAAGACCGGCGCAGAAAGGTCGCCGAACTTGCAAATGAATATCATTTTGTTGTAGCGGAGGACGATCCGTACCGTGATCTTCGGTATGAGGGCAGTCCGGTACCTTCCATCAAAAGCTTTGACAGGGACGGCTGGGTCATGTTTCTCGGATCCTTCAGCAAGATCATTTCGCCAGGCCTGCGGGTAGGATATATTGCCGGTCATCCGGATCTTATCCGCAAATGTACCGTCGGAAAGCAATCCACGGATGTACATACTGCCAATCTGAACCAGGCTGTTGTGGATCAGTTTATCCGCCGCGGACTTCTTCCCGGCCATATTCGCAACATTTGCCTTGATTACGGTGAAAAAATGAAATTCATGCTTTCAAAACTTTCTGAATTCCCGGGCGGCGTACGATATACGAAGCCCGAAGGCGGGCTCTTTATCTGGGCGGAACTTCCTGAAAACCTGAATGCAAAGGACATGCTGGACATGGCGGTCGAAAAAAAGGTTGCATATGTCCCCGGCACACATTTCTGCATTGGCGGAGGTCATGAAAACACAATCCGCCTGAATTTTTCAAACAGTACGATGGAACAGATTGAAAAAGGCATGAATATCCTTGGAAATCTGGTTGCCGAAAACATCTGAGAATCGGAGGACGTACATTATGGAACACATTCTTGACATACTGAAAGAACGCGGCTTCATTGCCCAGACGACATTTGAGGATGAGCTGTATGAACAGCTGAAATCCCCGACTACCTTTTACGTCGGATTTGACCCAACCGCCGATTCCCTTCACATTGGTCATTATATTCCGATTATGGCCATGGCGCATATGCAGCGTGCAGGCCATAAACCCATTGCCCTGATGGGCGGAGGAACGGCTATGATCGGAGATCCTTCCGGTAAAACAGATATGCGCAAAATGCTGACAACAGAAGTAATTGACCGCAATGTTGACTGTATCAGGAAACAAATGTCCCGTTTTCTGGATTTCTCGGAAGGCAAGGCGATTATTGTCAACAACGCCGACTGGCTGCGCAGTCTGAACTTTATTGATTTTATGCGCGATATCGGCTCTCTGTTCACTGTCAATAAGATGCTGACGGCAGATTGTTACAAAACACGCCTTGCTTCTGAAAACGGCCTCAGTTTTCTTGAATTCACCTATATGCTTATGCAGAGCTATGATTTTCTTGAACTCTTCCATCGTTACGGATGCAGGCTTGAAATGGGCGGCAACGATCAGTGGAGCAATATGCTCGGCGGTGCTGATCTTGTCAGACGCAAGGAACAGGAAAAGGCGTTTGCCTGTACTTTCCAGCTGCTTCTTACACATGACGGCCGTAAAATGGGGAAAACGGAAGCGGGTGCGCTCTGGCTTGACGCAGAAAAAACCAGTCCGTACAATTTCTACCAGTACTGGCGCAATGTGGATGATAAAGATGTTGGGAAATGTCTTGCTCTTCTGACTTTCCTGCCTATGGATGAAGTACGCAGACTCAGTTCCCTTGAAGGCGCAGAGCTGAATGAAGCGAAAAGGATCCTTGCTTTTGAAGTTACAAAACTTGTTCACGGCGAAGAAGCCGCAGTACAGGCTGAAGCCGCGGCAAAAGCGCTTTTCAGCGGCGGCCCCGCAGGCGGGGATATTCCTACCCTTACGCTCAGCGCACAGGAGCTTTCTGAAGATTCCCGCATATCCACCATGCTTGTCCGTTCCGGACTCTGCAAAAGCCAGAGTGATGCACGCAAGCAGATTGAGCAGAACGCTGTTTCCGTCAACAATATTAAGGTTACAGATGTTTCCGCTGTTGTTTCCGCAGATCAGCTGTCCGGAGACGGAGTGCTGATTAAAAAAGGTAAAAAAGGCTTCTGCCGGCTGATCCTGGGATGAGTCAGGCTGATTCTCCGGTATCGGATTCCTATATCACACTTTTAACTGAAGGATCCGACGAAGTTCTTATTCAGAAAAGCCGCTTTATCGGCACAGCAGCTCCCTGTTCCACTGAGGAGGAAGCGCTTGCTTTTCTGCGTTCTGTGAAAGAAAAATATCGTGATGCCCGTCACAACTGTTATGCATATATCATTGGCCTCAATTCCGGAATTATGCGCTACAGTGATGACGGAGAACCCAGCGGTACGGCCGGTCTCCCAATGATGGATATTCTGAAACATTCGCATGCTGTCAATTGCTGTGCGGTTGTCACGCGCTATTTCGGAGGCGTACTGCTGGGAACCGGCGGTCTTGTGCGTGCATACTCGCAGGGATGCAAAATAGCGCTTGAAGCCGCCGGCCTTGTTCGTATGGAACGCTCGTGTCTCCTGAAGTGCAGTGTCTCCTACTCATTATGGAATTCATTGCAGTACGTTCTGCAGAAGCTTCCTGTTCAGCTCGGTTCTGTTGCATATGCCGGAGAAGTCACTTTCAGCCTCACAGCAAGAAAAAAAGATTCAGAATCTGTCATAACGCAGCTGCGCAACTTCTCGGACGGAAGAATGTGCTGTTCTTTTGTCTCTGAAGAATACAGAGCATGGGATCTTTAGCAATTGTACCGGTTACTCTTTCCAGTGATTATGGATGCTCTCAGTCAGGACAATCAGATCGGAAAGCTGAACAATCTGTACAGATCCGAATGCGGCGTCCAGCAGCCGCTCCGCCGCTGTCCGGTAATTGCATACCACTGACATCAGATCCCCCGGGTCCGTATTCTTTTCCTTTTTTTCATTATCAAGGATTCTGTCACAGATTTCAAACCAGAAACGGTTCATGAGCGATATCAGTATTCCTGCGCTGAATTCTGCGTCTGCGCATGCAAAAAGACCTTCTCCTGTTCCCTTCTGCAGCGTTTCCGCTACTTTTCCCGCATAAATCGCTTCAAGTACATTTGCGTAGCAGTTTCTGACAGTGATTCCTTCGGGTCCTGAAAAAACAGGAATCAGCATCAGCAGGAAATTCAGTTTTTCACCGTTGAAAGGAATCATCCCGCTGATCAGCACGTTCAGGCGTTCTTCCGGATTCATGCCGGGAATCAGTGAGCTGAAAATCTTTTCTGATGTTATTATTGCGCGGTTTTTGCAGATTTCTTCCAGCAGTGCTTCCTTACTGTCAAAATGATGATAAAAACTCCCTTTGCTTGTCTTCAGATCGTCAAGAATATCCTGAACACTCGTTTTTTCGTAACCGTCACGGCAGAACCTGGCTTCCGCAGTTTTCATGAATTCCTGCTTCTTCAGATCACCTTTTTTCAAAATAATCCATCCTTTCTTCCGTTCATGCCCGCAAGAATTCCGCTTGCCGTCGCGAACATCAGGTTGAAGCCGCCGCAGTCCCCGTCAACATTGAGTACTTCTCCGGAAGCAAATACTCCTTTTTCTATTTTGGATTCCATTGTTTGCGGAGAAAACTCGCTGCAGTCAGCGCCGCCGGCTGTCACCTGCGCTTCCGGCATTCCCAGATTTCCCGTTACAGTCAGGCTGTATTTCCTGGTTGCTTCCGCAATCGTCCTGATTTCAAGGCAGGAAAGGTCCCCTGCTTTTCTGTTCTTTATCTCTGTACCTGCCTGTTTCATCACTGCGTACGACAGTTTCGGCATCAGAATCCCGTTCAGAATTGCGTCAGGAGACAAATCAGGGATTTTGTCCCGGTAATCGGTCAGAAACATGATCAGGTCTTTTGTATCCGGAAAAATCCTGTCCGTCAGGTTAAGTTCAATACTGTAGCCGGATTCTGCGCATCTTGAAAGCTGCATGATGCAGATTCCGCTTACCCCTTTTTCTGTAAACAAAACTTCACCTTTTTCAGTCTGTACGGGTTTCTGTTCCCGGTTTTTCAGGGTGGCGGTACATCGTACCCTGATTCCGGAAAGCCCTGAAATGCTTTTTTTGTCAGTTGTAAGAGGGCAAAGTGCGGGTCTCAGAGGTAGTATGGAATGATAAAACCTGGCAAGCAGGCGGTATCCGTCCTCTGTACCGCCAAGACGGTTGTATGCTTCTCCGCCGCAGGAAATCAGGATCCGTTTTGCATGAATAACATTATTTCCGGCCGAAATAACGAAACAGTCATTCTCTTTCCCGATACCTTCAACACGGGTTTGCAGCATCAGATTAATGCCGGCGGATCTTATTCTGTTCCTGTATGCTTCTGATATTGTGGAGCCTGAGAAAGTACAGGGATACATCCTTCCTTCCGTTTCTTCGCAAAGTCGGACACCCAGTCTGTTCCAATACCTGATCAGCATATCCTTTGTACAGTAGTCAAGTACCTTTTCAGCGAATCTTTTGTCACCGAAATACCGCGGAATTCCGCTGTTCATCAGGTTGCACCGGCCGTTTCCGCTTGCGGTGATTTTACGGCCTATCATATTGTTTTTTTCAATGACGATAACTTTGTCGCCGCATTCTGCAGCACACACTGCTGCCGCCATACCGGAGGCACCGGCGCCGATTATTGCAAAATCAAAAGGTTCTGGCATATATTTCCTCTGTTGAAAAGGTCTGTTCAGACCGTATTCTGTTCATTGATATTGTAAACAGACCTGAGTCTGTTTGTCAAGGAACGGTCTTTTCCATAAATAATCAGGGGTTCCAGTGGATGCAGCATAGGTTTTGCGTCTTTTACCGCTTCAATGAGTACCAGATTAGCCGGTTTTTCTTCATTCGGGTAAACCAGCTGAAACCGTTTGGGTTCAAGATGTTCTTCCTGCATCTGACGCATCAGATGCAGCATTCTGGATGCCGGATAAACTGTAATAAATCGACCGCGGCCTTTCAGTATTCTGAAAGCGCTTTTAAGAAATCCTTTCAGGGTGTCTGTTCCCTGATTCCGTGCAATGGAGCGTGCAGCGACAGGGCTGTCAAGCACGGTGCCGGGAATTCCATACGGCGGATTGCATATAACCGCGTCCATACTGCAGCTTTCAATTTTTTCATATGCTTTTGCAGCGTCTCCCCGAATAATGTGTACCCTGTTATCTAGCGCATTCATTTGCATCGTTCTTTCAGCCATTTCTGCATATGATTCCTGAATTTCAAAACATTCAAATGAACTTCCTTTTCCCCGGCCGATCAGGAGCAACGGCAGAATTCCGGTGCCGGTTCCGAAATCAGCGACACGGTCCTTCGCGCCGACAGGAGCAAAATGCGCAAGAAGGACTGAATCCATCCCGAATCTGAATCCTTCTTTTTTCTGAATAATTCTCAGCCCGCAAAGCTGAAGATCTTCCAGGGTTTCATCTTCCCTTATCAGATTTTCTTCCAATTGTCCGCTCCTTTAAAAAATGGATGTGCGAAAAAGCACATCCATATTCTTTCAGGTTTTCGCCTTAATCCTCAAATTCGATCACGACCGGGTTTTTTTCTTTCCGTTCCGGTTCGGGTTCCGGTTTCTGCTCATTGAACAGGCTCTCGTATAGCTTCATATATTCGCCGGCGGAATGCGTCCAGCTGTAATCGCCTTTCATGCCTCTCTGCTGCAACAGGGTCCAGACATCCTTCCGGTTCATATAATATCCGATACTGCGTTCGATTACATGAAGCATATCATGGGCGTTATAATTGAAAAAGCTGAAACCGTTTCCTTCTCCGCTGAACTCGTTGTAGCTCAGCACTGTATCCCGAAGGCCGCCTGTTTCGCGGACAATCGGAACTGTTCCGTACCGCATCGCAATCATCTGGCTCAGTCCGCAGGGCTCAAACTGGCTGGGCATGAGGAAAATATCCGCTCCTGCATAGATTTTATGTGCAAGCGTGTGATCCATGGTAAATCGTGCCGCAACGCTTCCCTTATACTCGCCTTCGGCCCAGCTGAACAGGTTAAAGTATCTTCCTTCACCCATACCAAGCACAACAAGCTGAACCTTCTGGCGCATAATATCAGCAATTACATAATCTACCAGATCCAGTCCTTTCTGATTGCTCAGCCTGCCAACCATTCCGATAACCGGGATTTCGGGATTTACATCAAGTCCAAGCTCTTCCTGAAGCTGTGCTTTACATATTTCTTTTCCGCTCAGATCCTCTGCGGAAAAGTTCGCAGCGATCAGGCTGTCGGTCTGCGGATTGTATCCTTCCATGTCAATCCCGTTCAGGACTCCTTTCAGATCCTTTTTCCGGGAACGCAGAAGCCCGTCAAGCCTTTCACCATAATATGCCGTCTGAATTTCTTCCGCATAGGAAGGACTGACCGTTGTAATCAGATCCGAATAAACCAGCGCGGCCTTCATGAAATTGGCGCATCCAAAGCACTCAAGTTTGTCTTCTGTCCAAAGGCTGTCACCAAGACCCAGTACATCCTGCACTTCCCGAATTCCGAAAATTCCCTGGTATTGCAGATTGTGTATTGTAAATACCGTTTTTATTCCTGCGTAGAAAGGAAGATGTTCATATTGGATTTTCAGAAGCGCAGGAACCATTCCGCTCTCCCAGTCATGGCAGTGGATAACATCCGGCCGGAAGTCGAGGAGCGGAAGCATATTCAGCGCACCGCGGCAGAAAAATCCGAACCGTTCGTATTCATCTCCTCCCATTCCGTAGATGTATGGCCTGGCAAAATAGTATTTGTTGTCCATAAAATACCATATTACGCCATTCATCTGCAGTTGTTCGATTCCGCAGTACTGCCGGCGCCAGCCCAGCTGCACTTCGAAATCACATACATGCGTCATCCGGTCTGAATACTCCCGGGGAATCTGTCCGAAATCAGGAATCAGGACCCTGACATCATGTCCTTCTTTTGCCAGGACAGGAGCCAGTGCGCCAACAACATCAGCCAGTCCACCGGTTTTGACAAAGGGAACAGCTTCGCTGGCAACAAACAGAATTTTCACTGCCTTACCTCCTGAATGATCAGATCACGACATCCTTTCCGATTACGATCGGATAAGCTTCAGGGCCGATCAGTTTGGAATTCCTCTTTATTACAGCCTGCTTATCCAGAATACAGTTTTCAATATATGCGCCTTCATGGACCTGGCCGTCCTGCATGATAATGCAGTTTTTCACATGCGCGCCGGCAGCAATTTTAACTCCGCGGAACAGTACGCTGTTTTCAACAATCCCCTCAATCTGGCATCCGTCTGCAACCAGCGAGTTGATCGCAGAAGCGTTATCTCCGTATGCGGCAGGCATTTCGTCACGTACTTTGGTATAGACAGGCAGATCATCACGGAAAAGTCCCTTGCGCATTTTCGGATCAAGAATTTCCATATTGAACCGGAAATAGCTCTGGACGCTGTCAATCTGCCACGCTTTTCCCTTGTATTCGTATGCATTGACTTTAGCGCTCTTATCCTGTACAAGCCGGAGAATGATATCACGATCCATTGAATGAAGTCCGTGTGAAACAGCTTTGTCTACAAGATCCTTGATCAGCTCACGTTTAATAACCAAAACTTCCATAAAGACGTTGTCATATCCAGGATGGGTGGGCTGAACTTCAACATCTGTAACATTTCCGCTCTTGTCGATCGAAAGATAGGTGCCGTATTCATCACGTTTCATGTCGGGATCTTTCGTATACATCAGCGTGATGTCCGCATTTGTATCCCGATAATACTGTACCAGTTCATCCAGATGTGCGTTATAAATGATATTGCTGTTGCTCAGCACGAGAGTTTCCTGCTTGCTGCGTACAAAGAAATTGCTGTTGCTTCTGAGCGCGTCCAGAAGACCGGGATACAGCCCGACATTTTCTCTCGTAAGAAAAGGAGGAAGGATATGCAGGCCGTCATTCTTGCCGTGCAGATCCCATTCTTTGCCGCTTCCGAGATGATCCATCAGACTGTGATAGTTTTTCTGTGTAATCACGCCGATATTTTTCATTCCGCCGTTTACCATGCTGCTTACAAGAAAGTCAATGACCCGGTATCTGCCGGCCACAGGCATGGCAGCGATAGCACGTGTAACGGTAAGCTCACGAAGCCTTGAATCATTCTCTCCTGTATAAATCAATCCCATTACATCTTTCATCTTATTCCGTCCTTTCCTGTGCTTTTTCCTGTTTTGTAATAATTCAGGGCTTACTTGCTGTAATCATATTCTTCATCAACCTGAACCCCGGCAGCGATGTGTACGCCTGCCGGAAGGGAGATTCCGGTTCCGACCACCGCGATATTTCCGGTTTCTTCGCCAACAACTGCACCGGGACCGATTTCCGCATTCTCAGATACAATGGAACGCTGGACTACAGCGCCGCGACGGATAACGCTGCCGGGCATAATTACGCTTGAATCAACTTTGGCCCCTTCTTCAACAATTACGCCCGCGAAGAGGATGGAATGATTCACATTTCCGTAAACTTCGCAGCCTTCTGTAATCAGCGTATCATGCACTGTGGCGCCTTTCGCAATATAATGGGGTGCCATACCGGGGTTCTTTGCAAATATACGCCACCGTTTATCATGCATATCGATCGGCATCGGCGTTTCAAGCAGATCCATATTTGCTTCCCAAAGACTCTCAATGGTTCCGACATCTTTCCAGTAACCGTTGAAGCTGTAGGCAACCAGGACCTGCTTATCTGCCAGCATATTCGGAATAATATTTTTCCCGAAGTCATTATTGCTCTTTTTGTCTGCTTCATCCTCCTCAAGATAGTGGCGGAGTTTTTCCCAGGTAAAGATGTATACACCCATGGAAGCCTTGTTGCTCTTGGGATTTTTGGGTTTTTCCTCAAATTCTATAATCCTGTCTTCCGAATCCGTATTCATGATTCCGAAGCGCGGTGCTTCATCCCACGGAACTTCCCGTACCGCAATCGTAGCGTCGGCTCCGTGGCGGATATGGTAATTCAGCATCGCATTATAGTCCATTTTGTAAATATGGTCTCCGCTCAGAATCAGTACATAATCCGGATTATACTGCTCAATAAAAGCAATATTCTGGTAAATCGCATTGGCAGTGCCGCGGTACCACTCTCCGCTTTTTCCTTTTTGATAAGGCGGAAGGACGAAAACACCGCCGTTGGAAATGTCAAGATCCCACGGTGCTCCGCTTCCGATATAGGCATTCAGTTCCAGCGGCTGGTATTGGGTCAGGACGCCGACGGTATCGATACCGCTGTTGGTACAGTTACTGAGCGGAAAATCAATGATTCTGTATTTTCCACCATAGGGAACAGCCGGTTTTGCCACCTTTTTCGTAAGAATTCCAAGACGGCTTCCCTGCCCGCCGGCGAGAAGCATTGCAACACAAGTCTTCTTTCTCAACACAGAATGACACACTCCTTATCCGTGATATGATTTTCCAAATGGCTTATGATTTGGAACCTTTTATTTTACTGATATTTTAACTGTAGAATGTATTATTCGTCAAGTGCAAATTTCAGATTTGCCCTTTATCCGCCTGCTGATTATAATATGAATGAAATATTTTTCCTTTGGAGGGAATTAACGGTTTGTTCTGTTCGTTCTTATTGATGAAAGACAGTGGCGGATCCGGTTCCGCCGCTTCTTCCCGGCAGGAATCCGAACTGTCTTTCAATGATCTGTATGACAGATATGCAACGGATGTGCTGCGCGTTTCATATTATTATCTTGGGGACCGCCAAAGAGCCGAAGATGTTACTCAGGATGTTTTTGTCAGGTATCTTCAGAATCGTCCGGTTCTTCTTGCAGGTCGGGAAAAGTCCTGGCTTCTTAAAGTTGCGCTGAACCGCTGCCGTGATCTTTGGCGCAGCGCGTGGCTGAAAAAAGTAATCCTGGGGCATCCGGCATTTGAGCTTTTTCCGGCCGATGATGAGATCGGGCATGCGGCTGAATCCATTTCCCTTGCAGAAGCGGTCAACAGCCTGCCTCCTGAGTTTAAGGAAGTAGTGCTTCTCCATTATTATCAGGGATATGGCGTATCTGATATATCCGAAATGCTGGATATTGCGGAAGGTACCGTTTCTTCCAGGCTTTCCCGGGCCCGCAGCAGACTGCAGAAAGAATTGAAAGGAGAATGATGGATATGAACCGGCTTGAACGTCTTCCGGAAATTACGGATCATATTCTTTCCGGACTGGCTGCCGATGCCCAGCTGAAGCATCGGATTCTTCTTTCTTCTGCCACGCAGAATTCAGGAAAGAAAGTTTCACTGCGCACGGTCATCGCACTATGCAGCCTTTCCGCCGTATTGATTCTGCTTTGTATTTTCGGAATTCGCTCCGGAAACAACGGAGAGCTTCAGGTGATTTCTGCCGGAAGCCGCCACAGTTCTCCTCCTGTAAAGCTCGAGAGTGTTCTTGAAAAAGCTGCTGAACTGTCAAATCCATAAACAGAAACCGGGTCTTCAGACCCGGTTTTCTTCAAGATATTTCTCAAGTTTTCTTTTTACACGCTGCAAAGCATTGTCAATGGATTTTACATGCCGTCCAAGCGTTTCTGCGATTTCCTGGTAGCTTTTACCATCCAGATAGGCGTTCAGTACTTCCTGTTCAAGTCCTGAAAGAACCTCGCTTATTTTGGCTCGGATATTTCCGACGTTTTCCATATTGATAATCATCTCTTCCGGATCGGATGTCCTTCCCTCAATGATTACGTCCAGAAGCGTTCTGTCGCTTTCCTCATCATACAGGGGTTTGTTGAGCGAAACATAATTATTCAGCGGAATGTGCTTTTGTCTGGTTGCGGTTTTGATCGCGGTTATTATCTGCCTGGTTATGCACAGCTCAGCAAAAGCCCTGAAAGAGCTCAGTTTATCCGGACGGTAGTCACGAATAGCCTTGTAAAGACCGATCATTCCTTCCTGGACAATATCTTCATGATCAGCACCGACCAGAAAATAGCTTCTTGCTTTGCTTCGTACAAAATTCTTGTATTTATCCAGTAAATATTCTTCAGCGGCCGAATCTCCGTCATGGCTCATTTCGACAATCTGTTCGTCTGTGAATTCAGAATAAGGCATTTTCTCGCTCCGGAATTCTTCCGGTTCGGATTTTATTTTTTCTTCCATGGTTTATCCCTTTTTCCTTGAGCTCATGATTCGATACAATATTATGCCTGCAGCCACTGACGCATTCAGACTGTCCAGATGACCCAACAGCGGCAAAGAAACCGATACATCGCATTTTTCTTCCGTAAGCTTGCTGATGCCATCCCCTTCAGCACCGATCACAACAGCTGCGCCTCCGGTAAATGAAACACTTTCATAATCGGTTCCGTTCATTGTAAGCGCGTAAACCCAGATGTTTTTTTGCTGCAGTTCTTCAATCGTCCTGTTGAGGTTAGTTACCCGCGCGACAGGAAGATATTCAACTGCTCCGGCGCTTGCTTTTACCGCGGCGGGTGTAAGCCCTACGCTCCTGTGCTGCGGAACAATGACCCCGTGCGCGCCGGCGCATTCAGCGCTTCGGATGATTGCTCCGAGATTATGAGGATCAGTAATACCATCCAGCAATACCAGAAACGGCGCTTCCCCGCGGCTTTCAGCATTGTGAAGTATATCTTCCACTGTGGAATACTGAAATGCGCTGGCGAAGGCAATCAGTCCCTGATGTCTTGGAGCAATTTCATCCATCCGGCTTTTTTCCACTACCTGAACCATAATTCTGCGTTCTTTTGCTGTTTTGACGATTTCCATAGCGCTTCCGGAAAGCTCGCCTTTCTGGACCAGCAGTTTCTCAAGATCCCTGTTTGTTTTTAAAGCTTCACGGATTGGATTCCGTCCGGTCAGAATAAACTTTTCTTCCGCGGGGTCCTTCACTTCTGCAGCCATATATTCTTTACCGCGGAACTGTTTATCAAGCGGATATATATCCGCATCCCTTCGAGCTGCTTCTTTTTTGCTGTATAAAGATTTTTTCCCCCTGGCGGAAATGCTGTCAGTCCCGTAAGATCCTGAGCCGTTGAATCGATATTTCTCAAATCTGTTTTCGGTATTGCGGTTTCCGTTCCGCTTTTCCGCAAATGAACGTCCGTTTTGTTCCGGGTTTTTTTTATCTTTGAAATTCTGATCTTTCCTGTATGCCATTTTTTACTCCTTCTTCAGGCTGTCAAGCAGATTTCTTCGTTCTGAACGTTTCTTCGTTCCCTGTTTACAGCTTTTTTCTCCTTCCGGGCATCCGCCGCGCAGGCAGGCAGGACCGGCGTCTTCAAACAAAGCGGGGGCAGTTTCAAGGCACAGCCGGTGCATTCTTGTTGCCAGTTCATTGATTTCCCATTGTGCACGGTTGCACATACGAAGGCTGAAAAAATGCCTCAGCTCGCGGACATTCATCGTCAGCATAATCCGTGTTTCACAGGCATTGGGCAAAACAAAACGGGCATCTTCATTGCTCTGCTCGCCTTTTCCAAGCTGCTCCTGCCACTCCCTGTACCATTCCTCGATCTGGTTCATCTGCGCGGCATACCTTGCTGCGGCTTCCTCCCCGAGTGCTTTAATTCTTGGAGGAAGAATATATCCGAATCCATTTTCATAGGAAACATATCGCTGGCTCTGCACGCTGAAGCTTGCAAGCCGATGACGCGTCAGCTGAGCAAGCAGAACCCTGCTGACGCCTTCGATACCGAATGTAAAACTGGCATGTTCGAAGGTTGATTCATGTCCCATATTCATCAGCCTTGAAATAAATTCACTCTGATCCTGTGATGAAACACGTTCTTTCAGTCCTCCGATCGTGGACCTGGAATAGCAGAGTTTTGCGCTCAGTGCTATGAGTTCCTCCGGATTCAGGGTATGACGGATAAGTACTACATTCATTTCTTTTTTTTCAGCCATTTTTGTCTCCTCCCAGAATGATATCCGCAAACCCTGCGATACGTTCATTGTTTCCTGTAATCGAAAGATACCCGATCAGGGTTTCAAACGCGGTTGCCATTGCATAATCTTCCGGATTCTGATTCCTGGGAACCGGATGATGCGCATGGGCATTGCGTCCGCGTCTGACAAGTTCCTGCTCCTCCGGAGTAAGATCCCCTTCCAGGCTCCTGATAAAAGCCGCCTGCGCACGGGCGCTTACCCTGCGGATGCATTCAGAATGCATATGGTGAACAGTCATTCCCTTGCGTACAAGATGATTCCGGACAAAAAGTTCCCATACGGCATCCCCGATATAAGCAAGCTGCAGCGCATTCATCATGCCCGCCTCTTTCTCGGGGACCGGTTCAAACATCTGAAATAACAAGCGAATAATCCTCCCAGCTTTGAAACAGAAAAAATTATATCATAATTCTCCTGAATAAAACAGTAAAAACAATAAATTTGCAGTTGACAAAACTTCTATTTCATGTATAATAGCTGATGTTCGTTTGAGCACCATTAGCTCAGTTGGTAGAGCACCTGACTCTTAATCAGGGTGTCTAGGGTTCGAGTCCCTAATGGTGTACAGGCCTCCGCATTGCGGAGGTTTTTTTGTACAAAAAAACCGGCTTTCGCCGGCTCATACAGGTTACAGCACAGGATAAGATTATTCCTGAGCGGGAGCTCCGACAGGGCAGGTCCCGGCACAGGCACCGCATTCGATGCAGGTTTCAGGATCGATTTCGTATTTTCCGTCGCCCTCTTTGATAGCGGAAACAGGGCACTCGGCCGCGCATGCGCCGCAGCTGATGCATTCGTCAGAAATTTTGTAAGCCATTTTCCTACCTCCAGATTTTACGTTCCTTGGAACGTTTTGATTCATTAATATCATATCATTGAACCGATAACAATTCAAGAACATATTTTACTTGTAATTCTTTATTGAATGGATTCCATTGCTTTCCGAACTGCCTCTGACCAGCTGGAAGATTTTCCCGTATTTTTTTCAGCAGGTTTGTTTTCTGTCTTTTTTTCTGAGGAATCTTTCCTGTAATTGTCTGTTTTCCCGCTCTTTTTCCCTGCGTCGGTGTTCTGTTCAGGCTTTGTTCTGTTCGGATTCTCACGTAAAACAGGTTTCCCCAGTCGGTTTTGCCGCTCCTGATGACGTTGTTCCCGTTCTTTTCCCTGATTGCGTTCATTCCTGCGCGAACCGGAATCCATCGTGCCCTTTTCTGTGCTGTTCTTCCTTAATTCTCCATTGCTGCGCTCACCGGCCGGCTGGCTCTCCCGCTCTTCATCCTTGCCGGACGAAATGGTATTTTCAGGATTCAATGTTATATTTTCTTCATTTTCGGAGCACGAATTATCCGGTTTTGACGGAACTGCTCCTGTTTTTTCAATTTCTTCCAGCGGATACTCTTTGATTTCACTGGTATCGCCGTTCGCAATCCGCACAAAAACCGTTTCCTTCACGATGTTAAGATCGCTTACTGTTCCCGTACCATCAGGCGTTTTTACTTCACGTCCAATTCTCGGCATGATCTTTCTGGTCTGCTCATAATGTTCCTGCTCATACTTGAGGCAGCACATCAGGCGACCGCAAACGCCGCTGATTTTCGTCGGATTCAGCGAAAGGTTCTGTTCTTTTGCCATCTTGATGGAAACAGGCTGAAATTCATCCAGAAAAGCCCCGCAGCAAATCTGCCTCCCGCAGGGACCGAGTCCGCCGATCATTCTCGCCTCATCCCGCACTCCGATCTGCCGCAGTTCAATCCGCATTTTGAAAGCAGCGGCAAGGTCCTTTACAAGGCTCCTGAAATCCACTCTTCCGTTGGCGGTAAAATAAAACATTGCTTTGCTGTTGTCAAAAGAGTATTCCACTGAAACAAGTTTCATGTCGAGCTTGTGCTCAGCAATTTTTTTCTGGCATACCGAAAAAGCTTCGCGTTCCTTGTTTCTGTTTTCCGAGCTGATCTGAAGGTCCTTTTCGGTGGCAGCGCGTATCACTTTCTTCAGCTGTATACCTGATTCCTCAGTATCGATCTGTCTGCTTCCGATAACTACCTGGCCAAGATCCGGGCCGTGAGATGTATCGCAAATAATATAATCTCCGGGTCTGAGATCAAAACTTCCTGTTTCGTAATTGTAGATTTTTCCGTTTTTCTGAAACTGAACACCGACTATTGTAACCATTTGTTGCCTTCTCCCATAAAAGTCAGAATAATTCTTTCAAGCACTGCCTGAAAATTTGTGGAAAACTGCAGCTGCCGCCTTGATTCCGCAACAGCTTCAGTCAGCATAACAAACCTTTCTTTCCCTGCTCCAGCGATAAAACGCTGCCAATGGTCCGGAAAGCAAGATATGTCCCCTTTTCCGCTGCCAAATCTTGTTTCATTCATCATCAGCACAAAAGACTCAAGAATTGCAAGAATATCTGCCGCGTCCTGCTTTTTGTCTTTCCACTGGTTTGAGATTTTCAGCACTTCGCTTCGGGATGTAATCTCAAAAAAAATGTGAAGAACTTCAGTCCGAAGCTGCCAGTAGCTTTCATCTGAAGCGAGCTCGATTGCTTTCCCTACCGCACCTCCGGATGCCGCAACCGCAGCCTCTGCCCTTCCGGACGGGACTCCCTTCTCCCGGAGTATGGACAATATATACTCTTCATCCCATGCTTTCATCCTTATGATCCGGCACCGGCTGATAACGGTGGACAGCAATGATTCCGGATGGTCAGTAACCAGAATAATACAGGTATCCGGCGGTGGTTCTTCAAGCGTTTTCAACAGGCAGTTCTGTGCCTGTACTGTCATTTTATCTGCTTCATGGATCAGCACTACGTGCATATTTCCGTCTGTTGAGCGAATGCCGCACACCCGGATCATTTCCCGGATATCCTCTACCGGGATGGAATTCCTCTCTTTTTTGACACCGGCTGCAATCGGTTTTCCCTTTTCAATGACAATCAGATCGGGGGATTCTCCCTTTTCCGCCAGTATACAGTTACGGCAGACTCCGCAGGGCTTTTCTGCTGCAGAAGAGCAAAGCAGGATTTTACCCATGATCTGTGCAAGGGTCTTTTTGCCGGTTCCTTTCTCCCCGCTGATCAGATAGGCATGAACAGCGTTACGTTCGGCCAGATCGCGGAAAAGAATCCGGAACTGACTGTCATGCTGCAGGAAACTGTCTCTGACGGAATGAATGCTCATTGTCATACTTTCAGGAACTGATCAATGGAGAGAATAAAAAGAGTTGCGCCGCCGACTGTTACCTCTACCGGATATGTGGTATACTCTCCATGGGCGATCCCGGTAAGCGCTGCGGGAGCTGTGGTAATCTGTTTTCTGCTTTTGCATACCGATTCAATCAGCTGAACAGCTTCCTGGATTCTTTCATCGTCCACACCCAGCAGGAGCGTTGTATTCCCTGCTTTGAGGAAACCGCCGGTGGTTGCAAGCTTTGTTGCGCTGAAACCGATCTGCATCAGCTTTGAGAGCAGTCTTGAGGAGTCTTCATCCTGAACGATTGCGATAATCAGCTTCATAATGAGCATCTCCCTTCCTTCATAATCAATTTATTTTACATGAATCCCCTTACGAAATCAAGGATAATCCGGCTGTTTCGACAATGGTCCAATATCCGTTATGCTGAATCGGCTGCTTATCAGGAATCTTGCTTTTCCAGCTCTGCTTCTCAGGTTTTCGTCTTTCCGTACCTGTTTTTCAGATATTGATTTGCATATTGTTCCTGTTTTTTTTACAGCGGGAGGTAACAATGATCAGAACACTGCTGCGTCTCAGCCGCGAAGCTGTCCGGTACAGGCAGCTCTATATTGTCGCTATTCTTTCGACGCTTGCCCTGACAGCCGTAAACCTTGCTGCACCAAGGATACTTTCTTCCATGACAGGCCTTGTGGAAAACGGTGTAAATGAGGCCAGTCTCCATACAATCCTTGTTTTTACCGCGGTTCTGGTTGTCCTATACCTCCTTCGGATCCTATTCCGGTTTCTCAGCAATTATCTTGCGCATAAAGCTGCCTGGTATCTTGTCGGAGACCTTCGGACAAAAACATATGATAAACTTGAACATATGCATCTGGGTTTTTTCCATAACAAACAGACCGGGGACCTTATGAGCCGGGTTGTCAATGATACAAGAGATTTTGAGCTGTTATACGCTCATCTGATCCCTGAAACTATTACAAATATCGTTACGTTCTCAGGTGTGCTGATTGTGCTTCTGACCATCAACTGGAAACTGACGCTTATTACCTGCGCTCCTCTTCCGCTTGTTTTTGCATCCGGAATTATATTTTCCAGAAAGGTCAGGCCGTTCTTTCGCATTTCGCAGAAAAAGATGGGGGAACTGAACGGAAAGCTGCAGGATAATCTTTCGGGCATTCATGAAATACAGTCTTTCGGCCGGGAAGAATATGAAACAGATAAAGTCAACGAACGCAACTTTGAGCATATCCGGGCAATGCTCCGGGCGCTTAAAATCAGCGCTGTATTTCATCCTTCCGTAGAATTTATCTCGTCACTCGGAACGATCCTGGTCGCGGGCTTTGGCGGGTACCTGGCTTACATTGAAGGACTGAGCGTATCGGTAATTGTGGCTTTCCTTCTTTATCTCAGTCTTTTTTACGCTCCTGTATCCGGACTGGCAAATCTTCTGGAAAGCATGCAGCAGTCCTTAGCCGGGGCTGAACGTGTTCTCGACATTCTTGACGCCCGGAATGAAATCGAAGATTGTCCTGACGCAAAAGCGCTTACAGGTGTAAAAGGAGAAATCGTTTTTGAACATGTCAGTTTTTCCTATGCGGACAGCGTTCCGGTGCTGAAGGATATTTCATTTCGCTGCCCGCCCGGTCAGATGATTGCGCTGGTCGGGCCGACAGGCGTCGGTAAGACTACGCTGAGTCAGCTGATATCAAGATTCTATCAGCCGGATTCCGGAAGGATCCTGATTGACGGTCAGGATATTCAGAAAGTAACAATCAGAAGTCTGCGGCAGAATATATCTCCGGTTCTTCAGGATACATTCCTTTTTAACGGCACCATAGCTGAAAATATAGGATATGCTGTACCCGAAGCTTCACGGGAAGAAATATCCGAAGCTGCAAAAGCCGCCAACATTCATGAAGATATCCTGGCAATGCCCGAAGGATACGATACGCAGATCGGAGAAAGAGGTATACGGCTTTCCGGCGGCCAGAAGCAGCGCGTATCCATTGCCAGGGCGATCCTCAGGCACTCGCCGATAATCATCCTCGACGAAGCGACTGCTTCAGTCGATGTGGAAACAGAGCAACAGATTCAGAAAGCGATTTCCGGAGTGGCAGGAAGCAGAACAATTATCGCAATCGCTCACCGCCTGTCAACGATCCGGCATGCCGATCAGATTCTTGTGATTGAAAACGGCTGCATTGCCGAGCGCGGAACACATGATGAACTGCTTGCTTTGAATGGCAGTTATGCCAGAATGAACAGTATTCAGGAGTAATGACAGAATAAAAAGCTTATTCAGTATGGACTGGCGAATTCTTCCTCGGCTTTCCGCACTGCGTCCGGCAGTGCCATCCCCGAAAAATTCTGTGCGCCCAGATATCGGCCCGATTTTCCGTCATTCACAAAAACGCCTACCAGAATTCCCGGGATCGCACTTTCAGGAGAATTCGGTGCATTCGGGCCGCCGAGATCTGTTCTGCACCAGCCGGGATCTGTCAGATTGATCAGAACATCCGTTCCCTGTACTTTGCTTCCAAGGTCAATTGTAATTTTGTCAAGCGCGGCCTTGCTCGCTGAATAACCTGCCTGGCAAACGTCAAGGGAGATTCCGCTTGTAGTATTCAGGATCCTGCCCGTTCCGCGCCGGATCATTCCGGGCATAAAATGGTAGCAGATTAATGCAGGCGCAATCGTGTTGACATTGAAACTGACCAGATAATCTTCCGCCGGTGTACTGAAATAATCATTTCGATACGCAATCTGCAATCCCGCATTGTTCAGAACAATATCAACAGCTTTGCCAATATTGTCTATTTCTTCCAGCATACGGTATACTGCGGAAAGATCATTCAGATCGGCCTCAACAGCATATGCTTCAATTCCCTTATCCCGGACTTTTTGAAGAATCATCTCCGTATGTGAGATATCCCGGCTGTGCAGAATCAGATTACATCCCTGTTCTGCCATAAATTCAGCTTCGAGGTATCCGATTCCCCTGGATGCACCTGTTATGAGCGCCCATTTCCCGTTAACATTATACATGGCTCATTTCTCCTTTTGTTTTTCTTTAAACTCCCGCATTACTTCGAAAAAATCCCTGTGTTGAATGTTGCGGGGTTCGAAATCCATGAAATTATAAACCGCCTGCATTACAAGGCCTGCGCCAAACGTGCTGACCAGCGTTCCGATTCCGATCGGTCCTCCGAGAATCCAGCCTGCCAGCAGAACGGCGGACCAGAGAGCAAATTCAACGATCCCGATCGGTATTCCCGGAAATCTTTTTCCAAGGCCAACCAGCAAGGCATCACGCGGGCCGCAGCATTGTTTTCCTTTCATGTACAGCATCATTCCGACCGCCATAAATATAAAACCGACAATCATCAGAAGAATACCGCTCCAAAGATCTTTATTCAGCGGAAAAGGATTCAGATCGTTATATAGCTGCACAAAATTACCGGTCAGCAAAGCATCGATCAGAGTACCGAATCCGACCCGTTCCTTCAGAAGCAGGTCAACGCAAAGGATCACAACGGCCATAAAGGTCATGGATAATCCGTAATTCAGCGGTGTGTTTTTAGCGATTCCGGCTCCCAGGCAATCCCAGGGAGCAAGACCGATGTCGGCAAATATTGTCAGGTGGACGCCGAAGGAAAACACCAGCAGTCCGGCTGTAATTCTGAGCCATTGAGCCAGGATGATCTTCTTTTTCATTTCAGCGCACCCCTCTTTCCCTGTGGGCTTTCTGAAGTATATCATTAGTTACGTTCCTTTTTTGTATAATACTTGTTCTCTTTTCTTTACAACTAATCTTTTTCCCTGTAAACTGAATCAGGAGGGATTATCATGCCGGAAAAATTATACTGCTGCGCATCAGCCGCTTTCGGACTGGAGAGTCTTGTTGCTTCTGAACTTCGGGAACTTAACATGGAAAATGTAAAAGCCGAGAATGGCCTGGTTCGTTTTTGCGCTTCTCCGGAAGAACTTTTTATATGCAATCTGAAGCTGCGTTTCTGTGAACGTGTTTTCATCATAGCCGCCGAAAAAAGCTGTACCACTTTTGAAGATCTGTTCCAGCTTGTTTCCGGTGTTTCCTGGCAGGATTATGCTGATGGAACTGAATCATTCCTGATTTCTGCCAAATGCGCAAGAAGCCGGCTGATGAGTCCCCGTGACTGTCAGTCCATTACAAAAAAAGCAATCATAGAAAAGCTCAGGAAGGTTCGTCATTTGTCTGTTTTTCCTGAAAACGGCCCGCCTTTTCCGGTTTCAGTTTCGATTCATTCTGATCTTGCAAGAATCCTTATCAACACTTCGGGAGATGCGCTGTCACGCAGGGGATACCGCACATGGAACGGCGAAGCTCCGCTTCGTGAAACGCTTGCTGCTGCACTGGTCCGCCTCAGCCCCTGGCGCAGCAGTCTGCCGCTCTGTGATCCCTGCTGCGGAACAGGAACCATCCTTATAGAAGCGGCTCTTGCCGCCTGCCATGCTGCGCCGGGTATCCACCGCCGTTTTGCAATGGAACGTTTTTTCCCTTTCAGGGCTGTTTCGTTTGAGAAGATCCGATCCGCGGTTTCACTTGAATACATGCCGGAGACTCCGGTCTCAATTCGCGGGTTTGATATAGATCCCGGCGCAGTTGAGCTTGCCGTGCGCCATATCAGGCAGGCAAACCTGAATGGGCTGGTTCATGCGGAGTTAAAGCCGCTTCAGGAGCTTGAACTTCAGGATACCAAGGGTGTTTTTATCTGCAATCCTCCATATGGTGAGCGCCTCAGCGATCAGCAATCCTGCCGGATTCTGTACAGGGATCTGCGTTTTCTTCTCGACAGGCACCCGGGATGGTCCATGTGTGTTATTTCTTCAGACCCTGCTTTCGAACGCTGCTTCGGGAAAAAAGCAAATAAAAAAAGGCGGCTGTACAACGGCCGCCTGGAGTGCACCTATTACATGTTTTTTTGAATATCAGGGCTTATCACTTTCCGTGATTTCAAAGCCCGTATCCGCCTGAATCATTTCCAGAATCCGCTTTTTTTCAGTATTCTCCGCTGGAACCGGCCTGCAGTCGTTTGCTTTTTCATTTACTGAAGATGATGAAAAAAGCGGAATCAGGCGAATTTCTGTTTTTTTCCTTTCATGAGGATAAAACGCAGCCTGTACAGCGAGAGAATCGTATGTTTTTCGCCGTACAGTACGATCGACAACCAGTCGGCCGAGACTGTAAATAACCGGCACGCCGTCGATATCGCCGATTCCCTGAACAGCGTCCGGATGTCTGCCGATCACCAGGTCAGCGCCTTCCCGCACACACGCTCTTGCCATAGCTTCCTGGTTTTTTCCGTATTTTATGTCTTTTTCATTTCCCCAATGGCATTGCATTATTACATATTCGCATCCTTTATCACGAAGCTCACGTATTTTCTGTCCGATGATCCCGGTATCCACCTGGTAATCCTTTTCACTGCACGTGGCAAATCCAAAGAGCGTCCCTTTAATCATTACTGCCTGTGAGTGATTTTGCCCCGTCCAAAGGACCTTGTTTCCGATCGCGCTGACAGTAGCCTCATACCCGCCTTCCCTGTAATCATACAGATGTTCGTCTCCGAGGGATATCATTTCCACAGAGTTATTCTCGAAAATTTCCGCATATTCAGGCAGCCCCCGCATTTTTATCGATCCGGAAGTGTCTTCCTTCAGTACACAGGCAAGGCTCAAAGATGTCAGATCATCTTTTTCAAACAATTCCCGGAGACCGCCAAGCATATAACCGGCCCCATATTTCCGAAAATACGCGTCAAACCCAAGGGAATCTCCGGAGCAAACCGGAATTACATCCCCGGCAAAGGTAATCACAATTGCATCATCCGAAAAAGAATCGCCGCAGGAAATGAAGCTTTCCCTTTTCACAGGAGCACTTCCTGAGAGTCTTGCTTTTTCAACGGCGCATTCTTCCGGATCATCCAGAATGATCACTCTTGTCCGGTACGGAATATGAGTCCAGATCCAATAAGCATTGATTCCGCTCTGATCTCCCGGATGGTTCTGGATTCTGATACATGCATGGGAAGCTTTAGTGCCGAGATATATGATTCCTTTTGTAAAGTCTCTCTTTCCATCAGAAGAATACGGGATCTGATGAAGTAAATTTCCGCCGTCATACTGAATTACAAAATCATATTTCAGCCCCTGCGTCGAAAAATCAACCCGGTGAAGACCTGTCAGAAAGCATCCGGCGGCTGTTTCACGGTCGAAATGGTTTTCCTCGGCTCTGCCTGTTGAAACCAGAAGGGTTTCAATTCTTTTTCCCTGTCTGAAAACCGACATCGTCTGCTTTTTTTTATCGATCAGAAGGCCGTATTCATGGTCCGGTTCCACAACTTTCAGGCGGTTCAGCGGAACCCAGCCTTCAACATAAGACGCGTCTTCATGATTCCATGCACCGATTTTTGCCCATTCTCCGCTGATTTCGATGACCTTAAGTCCCTGTGTCTGTCCGTGCAGCGTTCCGAGCGATTTGCTTCCGGCATCGGCATCTGCATAGATGTTCTGATGCTTCATCGGATCAATATCCACGACAACGGAAGGTCTCATCATTGCCTGCCAGATTTCACTGTCTTCCGCATCCGGATCCGGCATGATTTCACCCGTTACAGAAACAGGAAGTGCATCCGGATTTCCCGGAAGGATTTTTAAGGAAAAAGAAGCGGTTTCATCCTCGCGGGAGCGCTCATATACCCGCACCGTATATTCTCCGGTTTCAGGCATATTACGTCCCGACAGGCTTTCAAGCGTGTAATGCTCAACACGTCCTGCGTGAATTGCTTTTTCATATCTTCTGGCTGGTTCTTTGTCTTCCGCGCCGTTATAGAACTCAAAAACGACACCGCCGTCGCGTATTGCTTTTGTTTCTACAAACCACCCGGCAGGATTCCCCAGGTATGCGGTTTCTGAAGACGGAAGCACAAACTGCAGATGCTGTGCATTGTCCACGACCGGTGATTCGAAAAAAAAGGAGTATGTATTGCCGCTGCAGCTTTCCAGCCTGAAGTCAAAATAATATCTTTTTGTATCCAGCCGCTCACCGTTATATCCGCATCCGTCCCAATGAACTTCTGTGATTCCCTCCGGAATCTGTTCACGAATAACCCTGTATGTACAGATGCTGTCGGAAATTGTCACAGAAAAAAGACCGCTTTCAGGCGCCTGTACCAGAAAAGCATTGTCCCTGTAACATATCATTTGTCCGATGCGCTGAACCGAAAAGGAATATGCATCCTTAATTTCAGAAAAACAGTAAAACGGTATACAGCAAAAAGCAGTAAAAAGCAGCAGAATAATGCTTCGCCGCAGAATTATATACTTACCGCTCCAGAACCTGTTCTTCATGACTGCATTCCCCCGGTCAGCAAGAAATGTATTTTTAGGTTATCAGTTAATGGCCTTTCCGTCAATTCTGTCTGAGTCAGCTTTTCATCAGCATCACAGAAATAATATCCATGCATTGGAAAATCCTTGACAAAGATCATGCCGGGACTTATAATTCATTCGTTCGTCTGCGGTCGTGGCGGAATCGGCATACGCGCACGTTTGAGGGGCGTGTCCGGCAACGGGTACGGGTTCAAGTCCCGTCGACCGCACTTGCATAAGCCATGCAGAATCATTCTGCATGGCTTTTTTATTCAGCATCTGACTGAAAAAAACAGATCCCGCGGCGGGATCTGTTTTATAAAACATTGTTGTTTATATATCCGAACACTTTTTCCAAAAAATTATATTTCAGAAGTTTCTGTCTTCTGCTGATGCTTCCGTTTTACAGGTACAGCCTTGCCTGCATTTCGGGTGAAAGGTTGCAGGGATTGTCCGTCCCGCAGGAAAACAGGGAACCCGTTACCTTCCGCAGTGACTCTTTCCTGGCGGCTTTCCGCTCCCGGATCTTTTCCGCCGTCTCCATAAAACTGTTTCTGTTCGCGCTGATCGTTTTTACTGCTCCGTTCGTCATTTTTTATCCTCCTGCGCTGTGCGCTCTTTTTTCTTTTTGGAGGTTTTTTCCCTCGCACCTTTATATATGGAACGGCTGAACCGGATGGCATGAAAAAATTACAAAAAAATGGATGAATGTACAATTTCTTCATTGTTTTCATCCGGATACAGGAATACGGGGATGCCCTGTCATCAAAAAAACCACCCTGAAGGGTGGTTATGATTGTGGAGATGAGGGGAGTCGAACCCCTGTCCGAAAATCCGTCCAATAAATCTTCTCCGAGCGCAGTCCGTGATTTGAATTCCCTTTACGGCCGTCCGCGGACAAACTGCCGTAAAAGTAGCTTCATAAATTACGGATACCGGTGCAAAGCTTAGCCGATACTCGTTCCCTGCAATTCTGACGCCGGTAACCTGATCTGCAGGCAATCAGGGCCGACGCGCGGCATTAAGCCGCGAAAGCGTAATTGCTATTGTCCGTTATTGTTTTTCCCCGTTGATACGCAGTACAGGGGCTGCGGCTCGCTTATTCATTTTCCGATATTCCCGTCGAAACCGGATCATCCCCAAATAAATTACGCTTTCAATTCTTCTGCCGGTTTCTCAGTGCCCGCTGAATCTCACGGTCTGAATCCCGTTTGGCCAGGGCATCCCGTTTATCGTGCAGCTGTTTGCCGCGGCACAGTCCAAGAGAAACCTTCACACGTCCATCCTTCAGGTACAGTTCGAGAGGAATCAGTGTGTACCCCTGTTTCATAACGGCTGCATCCAGTTTCCGTATTTCGGATTTGTGCAAAAGCAGTTTCTTCATCCGCATCGGATCCCTGTTAAATTGATTCCCTTGCTCGTAGGGACTGATATGCATCCCTTCCGCCCAGACTTCACCGTTATGAACCCTGACCCAGCTTTCCTTCAGATTGACTCTTCCCTGACGGACGCTTTTGACTTCTGTCCCGAAGAGCGCAATGCCGCATTCATATTTCTCTTCCACAAAATAATCGTGATAGGCTTTGCGGTTCTGTGCAATCGTCTTGATTCCTGTTTGGTGCGGCATCGTTAATTCCCCCAGACATCTTACTATACCATACTTTCCGGGCCTTTTCAATTCGTTCACAGTCTGTTATACTTTTTCACGGGAAAGGAAGTGTTTTGTTTTGAAAGATTTACATGAGATTGCTCTTCATTCCAGAAATTCCTATTACGACCTGTCTGTCGCCTCTTTACAGCTTCGTAACCAGGCGATCCTCTGCCTGGCCGATCTTCTCCGTGATCGATTCCCGGAAATCCGGAGTGCGAATCTGGAAGATTATGCAGCCGCTGAAGCGGATCACCTTTCCTCACCCCTGCTTCACCGTCTTGTTTTTGACGAAAAGAAACTTGAACAGACGGTCGAAGGTCTTAACAGCCTTGCCGCCCTGCCGGATCCGCTGGGCAAAACCACCTATGCAGAAGAAATAACCGGGGGCCTTTCTCTTTACCGTGTTGTATGTCCGATCGGGGTCATCGGGGTTATATTTGAAAGCCGCCCCGATGCATTGATACAGATTGCTTCCCTTTGCATCAAGAGCGGAAACAGTGTCATTCTGAAAGGTGGCCGCGAAGCAATCCATACCAACCAGGTTCTTTGTGAATGTGTACAGAACGCACTGGAGATGGCCGGTCTTTCTCCGGAATCAGCTCAGCTGCTTGAAACCCGGGAAGATGTCAGCGCCATGCTGAAGGAAGACGCACTGATCGACCTGATTATTCCGCGTGGCAGCCGTCAGTTCGTCCAGTATATCATGGATAACAGCAGGATCCCTGTTCTTGGTCATTCAGACGGCATCTGCCACGTTTATATTGACGAATATGCCGATCCTGCCCTGGCCGTAAAACTGTCCCTTGACAGCAAGACACAGAATGTTTCCGTATGCAACGCAGCGGAAACCATCCTGATTCACGAGAAAGCATCCGCTTCCCTTCTTCCCGGAATATGCGATGCGCTGGCGAAAGCCGGTGTTGAGATCCGCGGCGATGAATCTGTTCAGAAAATCCATTCCTGCAAACCTGCGGAAGAAACAGACTGGAGCACAGAATACCTGGATTACATTGTCTCTGTAAAAGTCGTTTCTTCTT
>JAEEGL010370291.1_pt1 | contig 50257 bp, 57 predicted proteins | sample 9134231 | NCBI WGS metagenome assembly JAEEGL01 (sample SAMN16246548, study PRJNA631951) | gut metagenome | biome: gut microbiome; feature: rumen; material: fiber-attached | host: Bos | place: Iran: Karaj | collected 2018-10 | reverse complement strand
GTTCTCCCTGGTGAAGACCTTGGCGTCCACGATGATGCCGTAGGCGCCGTGCGGCACCTTGAGGGAGGTGTCGCGGACCTCGCGGGCCTTTTCGCCGAAGATGGCGCGAAGCAGGCGCTCCTCGGGCGTCAGCTCGGTCTCGCCCTTCGGGGTGACCTTGCCGACCAGGATGTCGCCGGCACGGACCTCCGCGCCGATGCGGATGATGCCGTCCTCGTCGAGATCCTTGAGGGCGTCGTCGCCGACGCCGGGAACATCGCGCGTGATCTCCTCGGGTCCGAGCTTCGTGTCGCGGGCCTCGCACTCATACTCCTCGATGTGGATGGAGGTGTAGACGTCGTCCTGGACCAGGCGCTCGGAAAGGAGCACCGCGTCCTCGTAGTTGTAGCCTTCCCAGGTCATGAAGCCGATGAGCGGGTTCTTGCCGAGGGCAAGCTCGCCTTCCGAGGTCGAGGGGCCGTCCGCGATGATCTCGCCGGCCTTGACCTTGTCGCCGATGTTGACGATCGGTCTCTGGTTATAGCAGTTCGACTGGTTTGAACGCATGAATTTGGTGAGCTTGTAGGTATCCGCCGTGCCGGGGCCGGTCTTCACGACGATCTCCTTCGAGGAGAGGCCGGTGACCACGCCGTCGTGCTCGCAGACCACGCAGACGCCGGAGTCCTTCGCCACCTTGTCGTCGATACCGGTGCCGATGACGGCAGCCTCGGTCTTCATGAGCGGCACCGCCTGGCGCTGCATGTTCGAGCCCATGAGGGCGCGGGTCGGGTCGTCGTTCTCGAGGAAGGGGATCATGGAGGTCGCCACCGAAAGAAGCATCTTCGGGGAGACATCCATCAGGTCGACCTCGGAAAGGCGGAAGCTCGTCGTATCCTCGCGGAAGCGGCCGGATACGTTCTTATGGATGAAGTGGCCTTCCTCGTCGAGCGGCTCGTTCGCCTGGACGACGCGGTAGTTGTCCTCTTCGTCGGCCGTCAGGTAGATGATATCGTCCGTGACGACCGGATTCTTCGGGTCGGTCTTGTCGATGATGCGGTAGGGCGCCTCGATGAAGCCGTACTCGTTGATGCGCGCATACGACGCCAGGGAGTTGATGAGGCCGATGTTCGGTCCTTCAGGAGTCTCGATGGGGCACATGCGGCCGTAATGCGTATAGTGGACGTCGCGGACCTCGAATCCGGCGCGGTCCCTGGAGAGGCCGCCGGGGCCGAGGGCCGACAGACGGCGCTTGTGGGTCAGCTCGGAAAGCGGGTTGTTCTGGTCCATGAACTGGGACAGCTGCGAGGAACCGAAGAATTCCTTCACGGCCGCCGTCACGGGCTTGATGTTGATCAGGGACTGCGGCGTCACCTCGTCGATGTCCTGGGTGGACATGCGCTCGCGGACCACGCGCTCCATACGGGAAAGGCCGATGCGGTACTGGTTCTGCAGGAGCTCTCCCACGGCGCGGATGCGGCGGTTTCCGAGGTGGTCGATGTCGTCGGAATTGCCGATCCCCTCTTCGATGTGCATGGTGTAGCAGATGGACGCGAAGATATCCTCGCGGGTGATGTGCTTCGGGACGAGCTCGTGCACATTCTTCCTGAGGGCGTTCATGAGCTTCTCATCGTCCGCGCCTTCCTGCTCCTCGAGGATCGCGGCGAGCACGGGATAGTAGACCTTCTCCCGGATGCCGACCTCGGCGGGATCGAAGTCCACATATGCGGACAGGTCGACCATGCGGTTCGTAAGGACCTTCAGGTTCCTTGCGTCCGGATGGTCGGCGTCGACCTTTCCCCTTACGAGCACGGACGAGACGCCGGTGTTCTGGATCGCGTCGCAGACCTCCTTCGAAAGGACGTCGCCCGCGGAAGCGATGATCTCGCCGGTCCGGACGTCGACGACGTCCTCGGCAAGGACCCTGCCGCTGATGCGGTTCCGGAGGGCCAGCTTCTTATTGAACTTGTAGCGTCCGACCTTCGCGAGGTCGTAGCGCCTCGCGTCGAAGAACATGCTGTTGAGAAGGCTCTGCGCGGAGTCCGCGGAAAGCGGCTCGCCGGGCCTGATCTTCTTGTACAGCTCAAGAAGACCTTCTACGTAATTGGTGGAGGTATCTTTGGTAAAGGTGTCCATGAGCTTGGGCTCTTCACCGAACATGTCGATGATCTCCTGGTTGGAGCCGATGCCGAGCGCACGGATCAGCACGGTGGCCGGGACCTTCCTGGTCCTGTCCACGCGTACCCAGAAAACGTTGTTGGAGTCGGTCTCGTACTCGATCCATGCGCCGCGGTTCGGGATGACGGTGCAGGCGTAGAGCTCCTTGCCGACCTTGTCGCGGGTTACTTCATAATAGATGCCCGGGGAACGGACCAGCTGCGAAACGATAACGCGCTCCGCGCCGTTGATCACGAAGGAACCGGTATCCGTCATGAGCGGAAGGTCTCCCATGAAGATCTCGTGCTCGTTGATCTCATCTTTTTCGTTGTTGATGAGACGCGCGCGTACCTTCAGGGGCGCCGCATAAGTCGCGTCGCGCTCCTTGCACTCCTCGATGGTGTACTTGACCTCATCGCGGCAGAGCTTGAAGTTGACGAACTCAAGGCTGAGATGGCCCGCAAAGTCGGCAATGGGGGAAATGTCATCAAAGACTTCCTTGAGGCCTTCCGTCAGAAACCAGTTGTAGGAATCCTTCTGGATCTCGATGAGGTTGGGCATCTCGAGAACCTGTTTCTGTTCGGAAAAGCTCATTCTTAAACCCTTGCCGGCTTTGATAGAATGCATTCTGCTTTTATCCATTGATCTTCTCCACCTCTGTTTCACTTATATTGCCGGATCGTCACGTCATGCGGTGAAAAATCCATTGCATTTTTGCTGTATTTGTTGTACACTATATTGGCGCTTAGGGCACATGACACCACAATAATGCAACCTTTAAGATATCATAGAGGTGTCAAGGTGTCAAGTGTTTTTTCGCCGTTTTTTCGGAAAACGCTTTTCTTTTTCCGTTTCCTATAGTATAATATTAGGCACATTTTCGCCGTCCGGAGGTCCATATGAATACAGCCCTGACCGTGATCCTCGTCATTCTTATCATCGCCGTCATCGTCCTCGGCCTGCTCTACTATTTCGGCACAAAAATGCAGGCGCGCCAGGTCGAGCAGCAGAAGCTCATGGAAAGCATGACGCAGACCGCGTCGATGCTCATCATCGACAAAAAGAAGATGAACCTGAAGGAAGCGCCCCTTCCGAAGCAGGTCTACGAGGGAACGCCCTGGTACCTCCGCTGGCAGAAGGTGCCCGTCGTAAAGGCCAAGGTCGGTCCGAAGATCGTGACCCTCCTGGCAGAGCCCGGCGTATTCAAGCATCTCCCCTTAAAGTCCGAGGTCAAGGTCAAGATCAGCGGTCTTTACATCTCCGAGATCGTGAAGGGCGCCGTCTACGACGAGAAGGAGATCAAAAAGCGCCAGAAGGAAAAGGAAAAAGAGGCAAAGAAAGCCGCAAAGAAAAAGTGAGTTCAACAAGAAGGCCCCTGCCGGCAAACGGCGGGGCCTTTTTTATTGCTGCGCGGGGCAGCCTGTTACAGCTTCGATTCGCGGATGATGGCGTCGGGCCGCTCATAGACCTCGGGCTTAAGCGAAACGCCGAGCCCCGGCCTCTTCGGAAGGAAGATGCGCCCGTCCCGGATCTCCGGCAGCTCGTCCACGAGCTCGCGGTACCAGCTCGCGATATTCGCGCGCACCACCTCCTGGAACATGGCGTTCGAGGCGTGGAAGGAAAGCTGGATGCCGGCCCAGAGCTGGACCGGGCCCGTGCAGTCGTGGGGCGCGACGGGTACGTTGTAGCCGGCGGCGAGGTCCGCGACCTTGCGGCTCTCCGTCAGGCCGCCGCACCAGCCGATATCGATCATCGCGTAATCGATCGCCTCTTCCGCGAGCATCTGGTTGAACATGACCCTTCCGCAGATCGTCTCGGAGCCGCAGATCGGCGTCCGGGTCTTCGCGCGGAGCTTCGCGAGCGCCTTCGCGTCGTCCATCTTGTTGAGGGCGTCCTCCGCCCAGAAGACGTCGAATTCCTCGAGTCCTTTCAGGATGCGCGTCGCGGCCGGGATGCTCCAGCCGGAGTGCAGCTCGCACATGACATCGATGCGGTTCCCGACCCGTTCGCGGATCTTCCGGAAGGGCACGAGCCCCTTCTGCAGGTCCTCGTCGGTAATGAAGGTGCCTCCCGAACGGGCCGCGAGCGGATCGAAGGGCCAGATCTTCATCGCGCGGTAGCCCTCGGAGAGCAGGCTCTCCGCCAGCTCGCCGGCGTCCTTCATGAAGGCCACCTGGTCGTCGTAGGGGCCCTTCATCTCCTCCTCGCCGGTCGTGGAGCGCCGGCTCGTGAGCTGGTTGTAGGACGCGGACTTCGAGTTGAAGAAGTAGCCGGAGCAGGTGTTGTAGACCTCGAGCGAGTCGCGGCTCTTCCCGCCCATGGCTTCATAGACCGGGACGCCCCAGCGCTTGCCGGCGAGGTCCCAGAGCGCAATGTCGACGGCGCTCGCCGCGCGTCCCTCCGCGCCGGTATTGTGGAAGCCCACGTAGGGGCTCATGAGCACGCCCGAGATATATTCGATGTCGCGGGAATCCCTTCCCAGCAGGAAGGGGGCCGTGTCGTTGTGGATGCAGGCCTCGACCGCCGAGGGGATGCGCCAGATCTCGCCGAGGCCGGTCAGGCCTTCGTCGGTGCCGACCTCGACCCAGAGGATGTTCGGGATCTCCTTTAGGCGTATGGTCCTTATGGAAGTGATCTTTGACATAAAAACCTCCGTATCTGTTTTTGTTTTATTATAAAACGAAAGGGCGGGAAAATCTTCTGTCTGCACATGAAGATTCTTCCGCCCCGTTCCGAATTATTTTCTGAAAGATCAGATCCCGCGCCGGTAAGCGCTTTCGATGAGCCTTTGCACGAGTTCCTTTTTCCCGATGCCGCGCGCCTCGAACAGCATGGGGTACATGGAGATGGAAGTGAAGCCCGGCAGAGTGTTGATCTCGTTGAAGACGACCTCCCCGGACTCCGACCAGAAAAAGTCCACGCGCGAGAGCCCGCAGCCGTCGACCGCACGGAAGATGCCCTCCGCCGCCCGCCGGATCGTCTCCCTCACCTGCTCCGGAATATCCGGGTCGACCACGGTCAGGGAATCGGGATTGTTGTATTTCGCGTCGTAGTCGTAGAATTCCGCCGCCGAGAGGATCTCGCCGACGCCGGAGACCCGGATCTCATCCCCGCACGAAAGCACGGCGCACTCGAGCTCCCTTCCCCGGATGAATTCCTCGACCAGGATCTTGGAATCGACCTCCGCCGCCTTTCTGAGGCCGCTCACAAGCTCCTCCCTGCAGTGCGCCTTGGAAACGCCGCAGGAAGAGCCCGCATTGGAAGGCTTGATGAAGACCGGATAGGGGAAGGCCTCCTCGACCCTGCGGACGACCCGGTCCATGTCGGCGAACTCCCGGCTCCGGATGCCGACCCAGCGCGCCTGGCGGATGCCGAGCTCTTTCGTGACCGTATCGGCAACGATCTTCGTATAGAATTTATCCATGGAGACCGCGGACGCCAGTACGCCGCAGCCCACATAGGGGATGCCGGCAAGCTCGAACAGGCCCTGTACGGTCCCGTCCTCGCCGAAACGTCCGTGGAGCACCGGGAAGACGCAGTCGATGCGGACCTCTTCGTCCCTGCCCTCTCCCCGGATATAGAGGAGCCTGCTGACAGCGTCGGGACTCAGGAAGGCATGGACCTTCGACTCATACCAGCGGCCGTCCGGAAGCGCGGAAAGGTCCTCCGCAAGCAGCCACTCGCCCTCCTTTGTGATGCCGACCGCGAACACGTTCCACTCGTCCCCGTCGATGTGCGAGGCAACAGTAAAGGCGGACCGAACCGAGACCTCATGTTCCGTGGAACGTCCGCCGAAAAGTACCAGAATGTTTTTCTTCATCGCTTAAGAATTTCCTAAGAATTTATTCAATCTTACTTCAAACACTTTACGCAGCAGGATGTTATACTTTTGACAGAAGATAAATGTAAGGACACTCTCCTTTTCCTACATCCTATTCAAGACAAACGGGAAGCTCGCCACTTCCCGTTGTTTTTTTCTTACTTTTTTTCTACTTCGGTGTCGGAAACATCCTTCGCGGTGACCGTGCCGTTCGCTGCGGCGCCCGCCTTCTCGATGCTCTGGATCGCGTTCTTGATCATGGGAATGCGGCAGTTCTTGTTGCCGAACTCAACGATGACCATGTCGTTGGTGATGTCGATGATCTGTCCGTAAAAACCGCTGGTCGTTACGCAGTAATCGCCGACTGCCATCGCCTGAAGCATTTCCTCGTGTTTCTTCTGCTGCTGACGCTGGGGACGGATACCGATAAAATAGAAGATACCGACCATCGCGACCAGATAAAGGACCAATGCACCATTTGCCATATTATTGCTCTCCTCCTGTATAGGAATCCGTCATGGACCGGCGGAACTCCGCAAAGCGGCCCTCCCGGATGGCGTTCCTGATATTTTCCATCATTTTATTATAAAAGTACAAATTATGCAAGGTACAAAGTCGCATCCCGAGCATTTCCCCGGATTTGAGGAGGTGCCGGATGTAGGCCCTCGAATAATCCCTGCAGGCGGGGCAGCCGCACCCCTCCTCGATGGGACGCGCGTCGAGCTCGTACTGTTTGTTGAACAGGTTCTTTTTCCCGAACTTCGTATAGACGTGTCCGTGGCGCCCGTTCCTCGAAGGATAGACGCAGTCGAAGAAATCCACGCCGCGGGCGACGGCCTCGAGGATATTGAGCGGCGTCCCGACGCCCATCAGATAGGTGGGCTTATTGCGCGGCAGAGCGGGCACAACGTGGTCCAGGACGTCGTACATCTGCTCGTGGCTCTCGCCGACGGCCAGGCCGCCGACCGCGTAGCCCGGAAGGTCCAGCTCCGAAATGCGCTCCGCGTTCTTAACGCGCACGTCGTTCAGCACGCCTCCCTGGTTGATGCCGAACAGGAGCTGCTCCTGGTTCAGGGTGTCCGGCAGCGCGTTCAGCCGCGCCACTTCCGCTTTGCAGCGGACGAGCCAGCGCTCCGTGCGGGCCACGGAAGCCTCGATGTACTTCCGGTCCGCGAGCGCGGGCGGGCATTCGTCGAAGGCCATGGCGATGGTGGAGCCGAGATTCGACTGGATCTTCATGCTCTCCTCGGGGCCCATGAAGATGGCGTGGCCGTCGATGTGGGAGCGGAAGGAAACGCCCTCTTCCCTGATCTTCCGGAGGGTCGTAAGCGAAAAGACCTGGAAGCCGCCGGAATCGGTCAGGATGGGGCGGTCCCAGTTCATGAAGCGGTGCAGGCCCCCGAATTCCCTGATGAGCCGGTCGCCGGTCCTCACGTGCAGATGGTAGGTATTGGAGAGCTCGACCTGGCATCCGACCTCTTTTAAGTCCGCCGTCGAGACCGCGCCCTTGATGGCGCCCACCGTGCCCACGTTCATGAACACCGGGGTCTCGATGCTCCCGTGCACGGTCTCCATATGCGCGGATTTGGCAAGTCCTTCCTGTGCCGTGATCTCGTACTTCATACGTTCTCCCTTACAGCAAAGGAGCCGGACACGCTGTCCGGCTCCTTTTAAAGTCTTATAAGCCGATTACTGCTGGTTCTTCCTGCCGCTTCTCTTCGCTTCCTTCGCGGCCTTTTCCGCAGCCTTCTCCGCCGCCTTCTTCTCTTCATCCTTCTTCATCTTCCTTGCGGTGAAGTCGAACCACAGGGGTCCGGTGATGCAGACGGACGAGTAGGCGCCGGCGATGATGCCGACCATGAGCGGCAGCGCGAATTCACGGATGGACGAAACGCCCATGATGAACAGGCACAGGACCATGATGAAGGTCGTCAGCGAGGTGAAGATGCTTCTCGAAAGCGTCTCGCTGATGGAGAGGTTCACGATCTCCTCGACGTCGAGAGAGCCTTTCAGCTTCCGGTTCTCGCGGATACGGTCGAAGATGACGATCGTCGCGTTGATCGAGTAACCGACGATGGTCAGGAGGCAGGCGATGAAGGTCGAGCCGACCGACCAGCGGAATACCGAGTAGAACGCGATGGTCACGAGCACGTCGTGGCACAGGGCGATGACGGCCGAAGACGCGAAGCGGATGTTCTTGAACCGGAACCAGATGTAGAGCAGCATGAGCACCGTCGCGATGACGACGGCCACGACCGCGTCGCGCTTCATCTCGCTGGAGACCGAAGCGGAGATATTTTCCGCGGTGATCTTCTCCTTATCGACCTGGAATGCGTCGACCAGGGCGTCGTTCAGCTTCTCGCGTCCCGAAGCGTCCAGGGACTGGGTGCGGATCAGAACCTCGTTCGTTCCCTCGACCTTGGAGATCTGGGGGCTCATATCGCCGGTCGCCTGCGTGACGACCGGAAGGACCTCGGCGTCGATCTGCTCGAGGCTCATGCTCTCGTTGAAGGTGACGTTCGTGGAAGTACCGCCCTTAAAGTCGAGCGAGTAGTTGAACAGGTCGCCGGTGGCGCTCTTGTTCACGAACATGAAGATGATGCCGAGCGCGATCAGGCCGGCGGAGATGCCGTAGCAGAGCTTTCTGCGGCCCGTGTAGTTCCCGCCCTTCTGGACCGGAGCCTTGACGCCGTACATGGAAGCCTTGTCCGCGCCGAGCCCGTGGAAGGCGTGCAGCAGCCACCTCGTGATGAAGAGCGCGGTGACCATGGAAAGGATGATGCCGATCGCCAGGGTCTGCGCGAAGCCCTTGACCGTGCCGGAGCCCTTCACATACAGGACGATGGCCGCGATGATGGTCGTGATGTTGCCGTCCAGGATGGCGGAAAGGGCCTTGTTGAAGCCGGCGTGGATCGCCTCTCCGACGTTCCTGCCGAGTCCGAGCTCTTCCTTGATACGGGTGAAGATGATGACGTTCGCGTCGACCGCCATACCGATGGAAAGGATGATGCCGGCGATGCCGGGAAGCGTGAGCGTCACGGCGAACGCATCCAGCAGGATCAGGATGAGTCCGATGTACATGCTGAGCGCGATGGAGGCGGCGAGGCCTGCCACGCGGTACAGGGCGATCATGAGGATGACGACCAGCGCGAAGCCGACGATGGCGGCGCGGATGGAGGTGCTGATGGCCTGCTGTCCGAGACGGGCGCCGACGACGTTGGAACGGATCTCCTGAAGCTCAAGCTTCAGCGCGCCGAGACGGATGGTCGAAGCCAGCTGCATGGCCGAATCGTAGTCGAAGTTGCCGGTGATCGAGCACTGGCCCCCGGTGATCGGCTCGTTGACGACGGGCGCGGAGACGATCTCGCCGTCGTAGATGATGGCGATCTGCCTGCCGACGTTCGCGGTCGTGGCGTCCGCGAATTTCTTCGCGCCGTCCGGATTCAGCGAGAGCAGGACCTCATAGGAATCGGCCTGGCCGTTCTTTCCCTCGAGGCGGCGTACGCCGGCGGTCTCGACGTCGGAACCGGTGATGACTTCGTCGTTGAAGCCGATGAGCCCTCCCGAGGATTCATCGTATACGCCGGTCAGGAACTGCAGCGAGCCGGGCTTTCCGAGCTGCTCGAGGATGGCGTTCGCGTCCGACACTCCGGGAATGTCGATGTTGATGCGGTTCGCTCCCTCCTGATAGACCGCAGATTCGTTGGAGTATCCCTCCGCCCTCTTCTGCAGCTTGTAGATGGTATCGTGCATATCGACCTCGGACGGATTCGCCTCGTTGGCCTGATACGTGATGCTGACGCCGCCTGCCAGGTCCAGTCCCAGCTTGATGTTCGGCATATCGTTGATGCCGAGCCAGACGAACGCGACCGCTGCGATGACGATCAGCAGCAGCTTTACGGCAGAGCCGCCTTTCTTTTGTTCATTCATAAGTATACACCTGCCCGTTTTATTGCAATAGCTTATCTATGATAGCATACTTAAACGGCGTTTTCAATCACTTTTCCCTTTTCCTCTCCGCCCTTCGCCCGTCAGCGCGAGCAGGCTCCCGGAGAAGACGGCAAGGTCCCCGATATTCATGACGATCCGGTCGAGAGGGCTCTTTTTTATGCAGAGATAATCCACAACATAGCCGTATTTCAGCCGGTCGTAAAGATTCGAAAAGCCGCCCCCGGCAGCGAGCGCGAGGCCGAGACGCGCGAAATAGCCCCGCCGCTTCCCGCCGGCCAAGGCTTTTGCGAGCACGGCCGAAAGCGCGGATCCGGAAAGAAGATACACGAGCTCCCTGTGCTCCTTCAGGGCCCCCATGGGAAGCCCCGGGTTGTGCACCTTTTCCACGCGGACGAGCCTGCCCGCATCGCGCGGGAAGTTTTTGTCCGGCTCCTGCTCGACAGAGTCCTTCAGGACCCGGTCGGCCGCGAAGACCGAGGCTCCCGCAGTCAGCAAAAGCGCCTCTTCCCGGAAGGGAAGAGACGCCGCTGTTTTCAGAAGACGTACTGCTGTTTTTGCTTTCATCACATGGTTGCGAGCACGGAGGAGAAGTCCTCGTTGCTTCCGTTGCGCTCGACCTGGATGATGAGCACGTAGCTGGTGCCCGATACCATGCGGACGTAGGTGTTGTCGTTCAGGTCGCCGTCCGGGGTGGCCACTGCCTTGGTCAGGGTCAGGAAGCTCTGGGAGCCGAGGTTCCGGTATCCGGCAACGGTCGCGCCGTAAGCGCCGGAGCGGCGGTCTTTCCTGAGGCTCTGCGCGAAGGACTCGAGATCCGAAGCGCCGTAGTAGCTGAGCGGCAGGTAACGGAAGGTCAGGAGCGCGTCGTCCTTCATGATCTGGAAGTCGATGTTGTTCTCGGTGTTGCCCGTGGTGATCTCCTGGACGCCGCTGTAGTTGATGCGGAAGTTCGACCAGCTGTTGGAAGCGGTGGAGCCGCTGACATCCGAGAGACGGACCTCGGTGACTTCCGCCTCGGCGTTCGCCGGGTTGTCGCCGCCGCCGCTGCTCTTAACGACCTTCTTCTTCGAAGAGATGGTCCCGCTCGTACCGGATCCGGTCGCCGGAGCTGCCTCGGTCACGGTGTTCTCTGCGGGCTGCGCGGTCTGCTCGGTCTGCTGGACCTCTGCCTGCTGCCCCTGCGGTGCGAAGTTCAGGGAAGGATCCTGGGTGCGGAAGGTGACCTGGTCCTCGGTGTAGGTCACGACTTCGCCGTTCTCAGTGTAGTGGCCGTCCGCGTCGACGGTGAAGCCGTCGACCGTCGCGTTGGTGACCAGCCAGCCGCTCTCATCGAAGAAGTAGCAGCGGATCACGCCGTCGGTATCTTTGATGTAGTACCAGGTATTTGCAAGGAACTCCGTTCCTTCATAGTTGAGCTTGAACCACCAGCGGTCGCCCTCCTGGCACCAGAGACCGCTGCCCTCGCTGGCCGCGAACGCGCCGAAGACGGTGGTGAGTGAAAGAGCAGCTGCCGCTGCGCCTGCGAAAAGTGTTTTGGTGAATCTTGTCATTTTTGACCTCCTGACAATATGGGATGCAGCTCTTTCGCTGCGCGTTTTCTTTCTGACAGTGCCTATAATAGCACAGTTTCCCCGAAAGTTCTTGAATATTCTCTTACACAAAATTGAATATTTTTCCCTCAGGCACCGCTTCTCTTAAGATTCCGGTAAAGAAAAACGCAAAGAAGATCGTAGGTCCGGGTCATGCCGCGGTGAAGGAGAAAAGCCGCTATCCTGTTCTTCCTGTTGCTGTCCGGAAGGGCGCTCAGGAGTTCCCGGAAGTCCGGGTCCCCCGCGAGTTCTTTGAGCGTCTTCATCCTTTCCTTCCTCGTATAGTCCGAGCGGTAATACATAAGACCCGCGAAGGAGCAGATATGCTCGAACATCCTTATTTTCATGTGCCCGAAAGCCGGGGAGTCCTTAAGCCCGCGGTACAGGTCCCGGACCGCGGTATAGTTGAGGATCGCCCCCCTGACGCCGTTTTCCCGGAAGGTGGTGATGAGGCTCGCCCCCACGGCGCTCTGCACATAGTTCATGTACGCGCGGGGAAGCAGGCTCACCCGCCTGCAGCGGGCGAGATACCGGAAGCAGAAATCGATATCCTCGTTGACCTCAAGCTCCTCGTTGTAAAAAATGCCTTCCTTCTTCAGAAGTTCAGTCCGGTAGAGCTTGTTCGAGTGCGTGCTGATGAGGTGGCTGTCGTAGAGTTCGGGAAAGGCTTCCAGAAGGAACTCTTTCTTCAGATAATAACCGTACACCTGCGGAAGGAATTCCTGCTGCTTTCCTCCGGGCCAGACCATGCGGAAGCCGACGATGCAGGTATCCGAATCATCCTTCCCGAGCTGTCCCAGCATGTCGGAGAGCATGTCCTCGTCGATATAGTCGTCGTCGTCAAGGGTGAAGATCCAGTTCCCCCTGGCCTCGCGGATACCGCGGTTCCTGGCGGCGGAGACTCCGAGGTTCTTCTCCAGACGGAACCCGCGTACCCGCTCATCCTCCTCTTCGAGCCTGCGGATGAGCGCGGGAGTTCCGTCCCCGGAACCGTCGTCCACGATCAGCACTTCGAGCGATACCCCTTCCTGGCACAGGACGGAGCGCACCGCGCGTTCGAGCGTGTCTTCACAGTTGTAGGCCGGTATCACGGCCGAGATCTCCGGATTCTTCAAAATCGGTCCTCTTTCCGCGTTTACAGAAGCCCGAGCCGCGCGGCGGCCGCGGTCTCAAGAAGGACAACGGCCTGGAACAGGCGCGCGAGGAAAAGCTGCGCCCGGCCGGCTCCGAGATACGTTTCATAATAATAGAGCTCGGACTGCTGACGGTAGCGCTCACGGGTCACCGCGTCCGCGGCGCTCTTTTTGATGCTGCCCCCGCCGGCGTGCCGGTAGGGCGGGTCCAGGACGATGCGGGTGGAAAAGCCGGCATTCTTCATGCGCTTTGCGAGCGCGTTCTCTTCGCAGTAGAGGAACATCTTCCCGTCGTAGCCGCCGGCGGAAAGGAAATGCCCGGCGCGCACCATGAGGAGCGAGCCGTGCACCGCGAACACGCGGGCGCTCCGTCCTTCCCGGAAATGCTCCTCTGCATAGTTGATCCTTCGCCGGAACAGCCTCCTGCAGAGAGGCCCGCTGTTTAACAGCTCGCCGCAAAAGCCGCGCTCCGGCCAGCAGGACGCCTCGATCTCGCGGGGAAGCGCCGGACTTCCCTCCGCCATGACCGCCCCGCAGACGCCGAGAGTATCGTCCTCCTCAAAAGCCTTCCGCATTTCGAGGACCAGCTCTTCCGGAAAAACGGAGTCGGGATTCGCGATGAGGCAGAGCTCCGCCCTGAGCGCCTCTGCGGCATGGCGGACGCCGAGATTGTTGCCGCTCCCGTAGCCGCCGTTCCGATCGGAGCGGATCAGCGCGAGCCGTTTTCCCGCCTTTTCAAAGACCGTCCCAAGCTCCGCCGCGCCGGTCTCGAGCTTCCGGTACTCTTCCGCCGACGAGGCGTTGTCGACGAGCACGGCGGCGCCGATGCAGGAATAGCCGGAAAGCCGCCCTGCCGCCGCAAGGCTCTCTTCCGAGTCGTTATAATTTAAGATCACTGCAGCGGTAAGCAAGGCTCAGGCTCCTGTATTTCTGAAATCCGCCATATATTTCCGGTAATAGAGTCCGCTGATCACAGACCGTGCGGGCGGGAAGACGCCGGTCACGGCGTTCATGAGGTGGTAGGCGGCCATGGAAAGCTCTTTTCCTTCCACGGGCGGCGTGTCCTTCCACGGCGTCATGCCGAGGTATCGAAGGAATTCGCCCCGGTAGGGATTCCGGTTCCCCCGGATCCAGGGGCGCTCCGCACCGGCGAAATGCACGATGCAGGGGTCGCGCCGCGCTTCCTCGTACGCATCCTCCGTACAAACGGAGCGGTACCAGGGCGCAGGGCCCGCAAGGCTCCTGTAGCTCCGGTAATCATAGTTACTTAAAAAATTCCACTTCTGCGGAAGGACTTTGGCCTTCCCGAATAGCGCCCGGTTCAGGATATCCTGGTCGGCGAAGGGAAGCCGCCCCCCGCTTTCCTCGAGGACGGCGAGGCAGCGGCCGCTAATATTTTCCTTCCTCCAGCGCGCGGCGTCCGTGAGGATCACCCCGGAGTTGAAGTAAGGAGCGTCCGCCGGAAGCCCCAGGTATTCCCTTGCCCCCGGATAGATCGTCGGTTCCGGGCAGAGTCCGGCGGGGTGACCCGAAAGATCGGTCTCAAACAGGGGGGCCGGATCCTTCCTTACGATAAGGTCGCAGTCGAGATATAAAAACCGTTCCGCGTCCGCGGGCAGATAGTCGGGCGCGAACAGGCGGAGCAGGGCGGCAAGTCCGAAGCGCCCGGTCGCGGGAAGGCTCCCGGTCCGCGCTTTCAGGTCCTCCTCGAATGAGGGAACGCGGATCACACGGAGCTTTGCCCCAAAGCTTTCCGCAAAGCCTTTTAGCTTCCGCTCGTTTTCTTCCGAAAGGCCCGGCGTCAGGATAAAGAAGCGCACGTTCCCGGGCTTTCCGGCATTCGCAAGGAGCGAGGCTGCCGAAGCCCCGAGCCAGGGCACATAATTGTCGTCGCAGTTGTAGACGATATTCATGAAAATTCCCTGTCGCAGAAGGCGAGCGCGGAAGCGATGACCTTATCCATGTCGTAGTACCGGTACTCCCCGAGCCTTCCGCCGAAAAGGACCTCCGGTCTCTCTCCCCGTCCGCGGTTGTATTCCTCCGCGAGCTTCCGGTAGCTTTCGTAGAGCTTCTGGTTCCGCTCGTCGTTCACGGGATAATACGGCTCCATGCCGGGCTCGTAGTCGACCGGGTATTCCCTCGTGATCACGGTCTTCTCCTGCGTTCCGAATGCGAAGTGCTTGTGTTCGATGATGCGCGTCCAGGGCGTTTCGCGGTCCGTGTAGTTCACGACGGCGTTGCCCTGGAAGTCGGGCTTGTCGAGAGTCTCTGTCTCAAAACGAAGGCTCCGGTATTCGAGTTCTCCGAGCCTTCCGCCGAAGAAGCTGTCGATCGGTCCGGTATAGATGATCTTCCCGGCGCAGAGCCGGTCGAGTTCCTCCCTGTGCTCGAGATAGTCGCATGAGAGCTTCATCTCCGCTCCCTCGAACAGGCGGTCCGTCAGCACGTTGTAGCCGCCCTCCGGGATACCCTGATAGCGGTCGTTGAAGTAATTGTTGTCGTAGGTAAAGCGGACGGGGAGCCTTCGGATGATGAAGGCGGGAAGCTCGCGGCAGTCCCTGCCCCACTGCTTTTCCGTATAGCCCTTGACCAGCTTTTCGTAGATGTCCCGTCCGACCAGGCTGATGGCCTGCTCCTCGAGATTTTTCGGCTCCCCGCTGATCTCGCCGCGCTGCGAGGCGATCTTCTCCCTTGCCTCGTCGGGCGTCACGACGCCCCACAGCCGGTTGAAGGTATTCATATTGAAGGGAAGATTATAGATCTCGCCGCGGTAGTTCGCGATGGGGGAATTCGTGTAGCGGTTGAACTCGCAGAGACTGTTCACGAAATCCCAGACGCGGCGGTCCGAGGTATGAAAGATATGGGCACCGTACTTATGGACGTGGATGCCCTCCGTATCCTCGCAGTAGACGTTACCTCCCGCGTGTGCGCGCTTTTCGACGACCAGGCAGCGCTTCCCCGCCTTTGCCGCATGCCATGCGACGACGCCGTTGTAAAGGCCCGCGCCGACCAGCAGATAGTCATACTTTTCGTTCATAGCTGTCCCTCCGGATTCGTTTGGAACATTATAACACAGAAGATGCGCTTGCGCACGGAAAACGTTTGTGATACAGTAACGGCATAAAACCGCGGCCTTTATGCGCCGCTTCCGAAAACCAGGGGGTTCAAATGAAGGGAATCATCCTTGCGGGCGGATCCGGTACCCGCCTCTACCCGTTAACGAAGGTAACATCCAAGCAGCTCCTGCCCATTTACGACAAGCCGATGATCTATTATCCGCTTTCCGTGCTCATGAACGCCGGGATCCGGGACATCCTGATCATCTCCACGCCGCTCGATACGCCCCGTTTCGAGAATCTGCTCGGGGACGGCAGCCAGTTCGGCATCAGCCTCTCCTATGCGGTCCAGCCCTCGCCCGACGGCCTGGCGCAGGCCTTTATCATCGGCGAGGACTTCATCGGCGGCGATACCGTCGCCATGGTGCTCGGCGACAACATCTTCCACGGACACGGCTTCAAGCAGCGGCTGCGCCGCGCGGCGTCCAAGGATAAGGGCGCGACGATCTTCGGCTACTACGTCGACGACCCCGAACGCTTCGGTATCGTCGAATTCGACCGGGAAGGAAAGGCCATCTCGATCGAAGAAAAGCCGGCGAAGCCGAAATCCAATTACTGCGTGACCGGCCTCTACTTCTACGACGACCGCGTCGTGGACTACGCGAAGCATCTGAAGCCCTCGGCGCGCGGCGAGCTCGAGATCACGGACTTAAACCGCATCTATCTCGAAAACGGCGAGCTCGAGGTCGAGCTTCTCGGCCAGGGCTATACCTGGCTCGACACCGGGACGCACGAATCGCTCATGGACGCCTGCAATTTCGTCCGTACGGTCGAAACGCACCAGCACCGCAAGATCGCCTGCCTCGAGGAGATCGCCTACTTAAACGGCTGGATCAGCCGCGAAGCGCTCGAAGCTTCCTACGAGGTCCTGAAAAAGAACCAGTACGGCGCCTACCTGAAAGACATTCTCGACGGCAAATACCTCGACAAAACGAACTGATAACAACAAAAAAAGGACGCCCAGAAAGCGTCCTTTTTGATTGCCGGAAAACGGCATAATCACCGGAAGCGGCATAAAGCCGCATTCCGGGATTGTACGCATTCGTCAAAAAAAACCGGGAGTAAAACTCCCGGTTCTTTTGTAACTCTTACGTAGGATTACTTAAGGGGGTTAAGGCCCTTGGTGTAAGCGTTTGCAAGGGTGTAGTCAGCCGCAGTGATAGCGATGGTGGAGCCGCTCTTGGTGTAAGAGGTCTTGCCGCCGGCAAGAGCCTTAGCAATCAGAGAAGCGTCATCGTTGTCGCCGCTTACGAAGTAGGTCTTGGAACCATCGCCGTAAGTGTTGACAGCCCAGTAGTTGCCATCGGAATCCTTAGCAGTCTTGTTGTTCTTAACAATGGTGCCGGAAACGCCAACTACGTAGAACTTACCATCGGAACCCTTTGCAAGGTCATACTTCATATCGCCGGCGGAAGCAACGCAGCCGTTGATGTACAGCTTGTTCTTCTCAACCTTGTCGTAGCCCTTACCGGTCTTAGCGAAGCCGAAGGTCCAGGTGTCATCAGCCATTTCGATCTTGATGCTGGAACCGGTCTTCATGGAACCGTCGGTAGCCTCTGCGCCGAAGTAGTACAGACCATGACCAGCAGTGAGGTTCAGGTTAAGGATGTCCTTACCTTCGGTCTCATCGAGGTCGATCTTCTTCACGAACTTAGCACCGCTGACAGTCTCCTGGTCAAGCTCGAGGAGGCCGGCCTTCATACGGCCAACGTTATCGAAGACATACCACTTGGAGTTGATCTTCTTGGTGCAGTCGGTAGCGATGTTACCGTTGGAGCTAGCATAGAACCAGCGATACTTGTCATCATCGTTATCAGCAAGGTTCATATCCTTGGACGGAATAGCCCAGATCCAGCCCTTCTTGTTCATCCAACCCTGATCAGCAGAGCCATAGTACTTGGTTGCGGAAGCGCCGGCGCTGTCGGTCGTGGTTCCCCACTTGGACTGCATGATGCCCTTCTCGTCGAACGCATACTTCTTGCCCTGGATGGTCTTCTCAAGGAGCTTGTTCGCATCGGTGGACTGATACTTCTTACCAGTGGAGGTGTTGAAGTAGAACCAGTAGGAATCCTTGTCGTAGTCCTCGTTGTCGAAGCCGTCGGTGTAGTTCAGCCAGCCGGTCTTCATGGAACCATCTTCGTTGCTGTTGAAGTAGTACATGCACTCAAGTGCCGGATCGTTGTCGGTAAGGATCTCGCCGCTCTCGCTTACGAAGCCGAACAGCATCTTGCCTTCCTCGTCGAAGCCGTACTTCTTGCCGTCGACAGTCTTCTTCGCAATGCCTGCGCCGCTGGAAGCCTTCAGGGCCTTACCGGTAGCACCGAAACGGTACCAACGATAGTCAACGTCCTGCTCCTCAGTGTCATCAGCCTCGATCTGGACCCAACGGTTCTTGACCATGGCGCCGTTAGCGTCGACATAGTAGTAGTTGCCGTTGTCGTCGATCAGTGCGTTGGTGACCATTGCGCCGTCATCGCCAAGATAGAAGTAGTCAGCACCGGACTTCTTCCAGGTGTCGGTGACATAGTCGCCGCTGTTGTTGTAGTAGAACCACTGTCCGCCTTCCTCAGTCCAACCGGCTGCGAAAGAGGTCATGGCGCCTACCACGAACAGAGCAGATGCTGTAAGTGCTACAGCAAGCTTAGTCTCTTTTCTCATGATAAATGCACTCTCCTTTGAAAAATTTCCGCCTTTTGGGCGGTGCTTGAGTTACGGGCATAGTTTACTACTCTTTGTTTGACAAATCAATAGCTTTTTTTCAAAATTCCCTTGGGTTTCTTAAAAAAAAACTAAGAAATGCCGCCCGCAGCTCATCCTTTTTCCTACGTTTTGCAGTATATAACAGCTTTTTCCGTATTGCTATTACTATTCTCTTCCGAATTCTTAAGAAAATCTTACAAACGACAGGATCTTCTTAAGGACCAGGAACGCCGCGATGATAAAAAGCGGCGCGAAGACCAGAAGATACCGGGACCTTGCCTCGAAGATCAGCGTGAACGCCGCGATCCCGAGGAGCGACAGGACGAGGGCCGTGCGGATCCGGTCCTTTTCGAGGAACGCTGCGCCGGACGAAAGGAACAGGACCGCGAGCCAGGCCGCCTGCTCAATGCCGAGGAGCGCCGCGCTCCCGCCGCCGCCCGGATAATACAGGCTCTTAAGCAATTCCCCCGTCTTTCCCGCCGGCGGGAACGTGACGTCGAAGAATCCGCCTTCCTGCGCGAAAGCAAAGGAACCGTCGTTGAAGATGACGAGCATCTTCCGGAACAAATGGCGGAGAAGTCCCGCCGGGCCGAAGGCCGCAAGCCTTTCCCGGATCACCGAAAGCTCTGCCGCCCTCCTCTCCTGCTTCCCCGGAAGGCCGTCCGCGAGAAGGACGTCCTGCACATTGTAGCCGCCGTCGGACTCCGGATTAAGGCCCATCATGATCATATGGAGCGGGCCGTTCTCAAGTTCCCTGTCGATCCGAAGGCCAGAAGTGCTTACCATCAGCCGGAAAACCAGGCTGTACAGGACCGTCCCCGCACCGAAGATGAGGAGCATCCTGAAAAAGCGCATAAGCCTCTCCCGCGAAAAGTCTCCCCAAAGGCCAAGGAGCTCCGAGAGCACGACGGCGATCAGGACGATGAGGACCGTCGGCTTGATCCGGTATCCCCAATAGGAAAGGAAACCGATGAGGACGAAATCCCGGATCTCGTGGGCGCCCCCGCTCTTTACATGGAGCTGGTAAACGCGCAGGATGAGGAGCGGGAAGAGGAGCGCCGCCATGTCGGTATAGGCCACGCAGATCCACCCGGAAAGGCCCGCGAGCAGCGCGTAGGCCGCCCAGCCGGCAAAGGCGGTCCCTTCGTCCGAAAGATCCCGGAGGATGCAGAACAGCACGGCGCCGCCGAGCGTCACGAACACGCACTGCACAAGGACCAGGTAGAACAGGACGCCGGCCGTATCCGTAAGGCCGAAGGTATAGCAGATCCTGCAGAACGCGGTATAAAGCAGGGTGATCAGAAGATTGTTCGGGTTTTTGGAAAGATATTCGTTCCACGCCTCCCCGGGCATGCCCCTCGCCGCGAATTCCGCGCTGTCGAAGACGAGAAAGGCATCCCAGCTCCTCGTATAGAAAAAGATGCGCGAAACGACCAGGTATTCCAGTCCGAACAGGAGGACCGAAGCAAGGAGGATCGGGCGTCCCGCCTTTTCCGGCACGCGCCGGAGCAAAAGGAAGAGGACCGCGGCCGCCGCGAGCCCCGCTAGGAGCAGCGCCGGTTCCGGCAGGGGGAAGACCTTCTTATACTGATAGGGAATGTTGGAAAAAAAGAGGTCCAGAAGGACCGCCGCCAGGAAGAACGCCGACGCGGCCGCATACAGGATGCGCTCAAACGCCGCGCCGCGCTCTGTTTTCAGACTCATAGACCGCTCCTTTACGGGAAGAGCCCCGAAACACCTTCCGAAGATGCTTCAGGGCTCTTTGCTTCGCTGTATCTTACGACGGGCCTGTGGTAAGGCCGGGGATCAGGTTCCCGAAGGCGTCGTAGTTCGCGTTGTTCACGGTGCTCACCGCACCGCCGGGCGAGACTGCTCCGGTATTGCGCGCGGCTCCCTGGACGCCGGGCCCGGTCGTCGCATCGGAGGCATATCCGGTCGTGCGTCCGGCCGTCGTGGACGGCCCGTTCGTGCTGACGATGTTTCCGCCCGAGCTTCCGGATACGACTGCCGTTCCGGTGGACGACGTGCCCGTGTAGGCGCCGTTCGAACCGAACATGTAATAAGTCCCGTCGATGTTCAGCGTCGTGTTCGCCGCCATGACGCCGTTCTGCTGCAGGTAGTAGTAGACGTCCCCGATCTTCAGCCAGCCGCGGTGCAGGGCGCCGGAGTCGAGGAAGTAATACCAGTTCCCGTTGATCTGCTTCCAGCCGGTGGCCATCTTGCCGCTCTGCAGGTCGCAGTAGTATTCCGCGTTCGTCTGGGTATCCTTGAGCCAGCCGGTCAGCATGCGTCCCGCGGAGGTATCGAGGTAGTAGTAGCTGCCGTCGAGGAGCTGCCAGCCGGTCGCCATGTGGCCGTCGGATTTGAAGTAGTACCAGCTTCCGTTGATCTGCTTCCAGCTGTTCAGCACGCAGACGCCGTTCTGCTCCATGTAGTACCACAGTCCGCCGACCTGCCGCCAGCCGGTCGCCATGCTGCCGTTGGCGTCGAAGTAATACCAGCTGCCGTTCAGCTGCCGCCAGCCGGTCGCCATGTAGCCGTTCGGGTCCATGTAGTAATAGACGTAGCCGCCGGCGTTGTCGGACATGCGGAGCCAGTTGCTCGAGACTCTCTGGCCGTTATCCAGATAGTAATAGCCGTTTGCATCGTTCTGCCACTCCGCCTTCGCTTCGCCGGAAGCGAAGACGGCTGCGCCTACCGCGAGGGCAAGGGCGAAGCCGAAGACTTTATTTTTCATGTCGGGATACCTTCTTTATCAGTACTTCGCTAGTATAGTATCACAGTTTCCGGCGTCATTCCACCGGTTTTTTCTTACGGAAAGCTTTCAGTTCCCGCCATGCACATCTATTTCAATTACCGCGGGTCCCCGTCGACGCTCCGTATCCAAAATCTGCCGCCTCCCGCAAGCGGGAACCCTCGGCAGTATTTCGGAGCCTCGGAGCTGCCGCCCGCGGTTTTTATTGAACTGTAGCTTTGCAATATCCCTTCAGCGCTTTCGGGCCGAAGGTCTTGAAGTAGCGGTACATCTTCAGCGTGTAGTCCGTGAATTCCACGCCGAGCTTTTCCTTGTAGACGCCCCAGAGCGCCCACAGGAGGCCGCCGAGCGCCATATAGGCGAAAACGAGCCTTACGTCGCGCTCTCCGGGCGCGCGCCCGAGGTATTCTTCGAGCAGCCGGACGGCTGACTCCTCATCCATGTAGCTGTAGATCGCGCACATGGCGATGTCGATATGCGGGTCGCACATGCCCGCGTACTCCCAGTCGATGAGCCGGACCTCGCGGTCCTCCCCTTCCCCGAGGAAGAGGAAATTGTCCGCGACGGAATCGATATGGCAGAGGCAGTCCGGGCTCTTTTCATCCCGGATGAAGCCGAGCAGTTCTTCCTTAAGAGGGGCAAGCTCCGTATAGTCCGTAAAGCCGGCCGCTTTTTTCAGCGCGTCCTCCGGGGAGAGCCCGCGGATATCGGTCTCTTCGAGACAGAGCCCCTCGTAATAGGCGAGCCTTTCGCCGATGTCGAAGCGGTGTCCCACCCGGACGCCCGAGCCGTGAAGCTCCCGGAGCTTCTTCATGCAGGCCCTCATGTCGGCGGGATCCTTCGGGTCGGCGTTCCTCGCGTTTTCGTAATAGGCGGATATCTTGTATCCGGTATCCGCGTCGAAATAGACCAGCTCCTCGGTGATGCCGAGCGGGGCGACCGCGTCGTAGACGGTCCTCTCCTGCCTGCGGTCGATGAGCTTTTCCGTCCCTTCTCCGGGGATGCGGCAGATATACTGCCTGCCGTCCACCGAAAACAGCCAGGAATTGTTGGTCATGCCGGCCTTCAGCCTGCGGATCCTTACGATCTTCCCTTCCGGGACTCCGAAGACGCGGCTCACGAGCTGCATGGCCGCGGAGCCGGAATCGTTGACGTAGCGCGGGTCGAAGAGCCGCAGCTCCTCGAGGTTCTCGAACTCGTAGACCGTATCCGCGGGACGCAGGTTCACATACATCCCCGGGCTGAACGAAAGCTCCTTTACCTTCTCGCGGCCGAACCATCCGAGGATGCGTTTTTCCGCCGTGCCGTTTAGGATATCCATGAGCACGTTCTCCCAGTAGTACTGCTCGGTCCCCGGCATATGGTAGTAGCAGTCGAGCACGGGAAGGAAGCAGTCCGAGAACTCTCTCGAGAAATACGCCGGCCCGTACATGTAGTCGCAGTCCCTGCCGCCCGGCCAGGTCGCCGTGATGCGGCCCTTGCTGTCGGAAACGAGCGTCCACTCGGAGGTGGGGCCGTCGGCATGCTGGGCGCAGTACCAGGCGCTCCCCTCGTAGCGGTGGAACAGGTTCTCGCGGAGCCAGTTGTCGGAGTTCAGCACGTAGCAGTTCCTTCCTCTGAGAAAATCCCTCGCGTACCAGAGCGTGCTGAGCGTGTTCTTCACCGCGTATTCCGGATTATAGATCAGGCGGACGCCGTACTTTTCCGCAAGGTACTCGAAGCGTTCCTTGCGGTAGCCGACCATGACGGCGATATCGCGGATGCCCGCCTCCTGAAGCTGTCTGAGCTGCCGCTCGATCATCGGTTCCCCGAAGACCTCGAGAAGGCCCTTCGGCGTTTCGTAGGTCAGCGGCACAAAACGCGATCCGAAGCCGGCAGAAAGAACGAGCGCCGCTTCGGTGCGGTAGCGCTCCAGATACCGGATGCCGGCATCCGCAACGCTTCCGTCACCGGAAACAAGGCCCTCGTCCACAAGGGAGCGGTAGAGCTTGTGCGCCGTCCCGAGCGAAACGCCCGCGGCGGCGGCAAGCTCCCGCTGCGTGATCATGTTGTTTTCCAGTATGCTCCTTAAAAGAAGCACTTTCCGATCCATCAGAACTTTCCGCCTCTTCCTCCGTGCACGCCTCCGCCGATGCTGGTATGCGTCGTGCTGACGCCGCCGCCGTGGCCGGCCTGCGGTTTCGGCGCAGTCTGGATGGGAACGACCTGCTCAAAGCGGTCGACCATCTTACGGTCTGTCTGCGGCCTCGCGAGCGTGAGCAGCGCGCCGGCGCGGTAAGCCAGGTTGAAGCCCTCGGCAAGGCGCTTTTCCGCCTGCATGGCGTACTTGCGCTTCACGGAGCTTACGGGCATGGTGCCGATCCCGCAGCCCGCGAGGATTGAAGCGAGCAGCTTCCAGAGCTTAAAGCCTTTCTTCTTATTGCCCTGGAGCCCTTCGTCATAGATCTGGTCGAGTCCGTCCGCGTAGGCGCCGAAGGCGGCCGCGTAGTTCCCGCTCTTCAGGTGTGTCAGCATGAGGTCGTCCTCAATGTACGCGAGCGCGCGGTCCGTGTAGTAGTCGATGGCCGTACCGTAAGTGAAGAGGTAGAAGTCCCGCTGCTCCATGTCCATGACGAAGAGGGTGCCGGAACGCTTCTCGCCCGCGCCGAGCCCCGAATAGCTGTAGATGTAGTCGGAAAAGCCTTTGATATCGCTGTATCCGGTACCGTTTACGGTCAGTACGGCCGCGTCCATGCCGGTCTTCTGCACCGTCCGGGAGAGCCTCGATTCAAGCTCCGCCTCGTTCTCCGGGGTGAGCACGTCCGCAAGGTCAAAGACCCGGCTTCCCGAAGCAGCCTTTGCCGAAACATCGCTCAGGATGGCGGCGCTGTCTCCCGCGGCAAACGCCGAAAGCGGCGTGAGCAGCAGACAGAGAAGGATCATAAGGACCGCTGTCAATGAGAGTTTTTTCATAGTCATGTCACCGTCCTTACAGGAAGAAAAGGATGGCCGCGAGGATCGCAGCCGCGGGGATGGCCGTCTTCAGGAAGAGCGTCCTTAAAGCCGACTGGTCCACCGGCAGCTCGCCGCAGGTCTTTCCGGTCTGTCCGTTGATGGAGAAGTAGTAGACCTTGTCCGAGGAACGCTCGCGGTAGGTCAGCGTCCACACGGGCATGAGCGCGTACTTCCACTCCGAGGAAACGATCTGGGCGTCGGAGCGGGTGAACTGCGCGTCGGTCAGGCCTTCCGCCGTTTTTTCGCGGATCGAATCGAGCGCGAAGCCCGTGACCTCTTTTTCGAGCTCCGGCTTTATCTCGGCTCTTTCGATATCCTTCGTTTCGGCGACGTAGCCCTGCAGGAAGCCGGGCCTGAATTCCTTCGCGTCCTTCGGGTCAAAGGGCATGACGCTCTCGCAGAGCACCTTGGAGGCCTTCTTCAGCGCGATGCGCGAAACATTCTCCACCTCGACCTCGCCCTCGTTGGACAGGTCGTAGACGCTGGTCTCCTTATGCTGCATGCCGGCGCTGTTCCAGGTACGGACCGAATTGCCGCGGCCCTCGACCTTTCCCTTCACCTTGCCGTTGAAGATCCAGTAGGGGAAGTAAACGCCGGAGAGCAGCTCGACCTGGCGGTCCGAATAGAAATCCCTCGGCACGTACTGGTGCTGCGCCACCCACTTTTTGAAGATGTCGGCCGCCTGCTTTTTGTCGATCGCGAACGGAATGACGAGGTCCGGCTCCAGATCGCCCGAAATGCGGTCCGCAAGCACGACCGGGTTGTGGCAATAGTAGCAGACGGACGCCGCCGTCGTGGAATCCGTCGTGATCTGCGCGCCGCAGGAGGGGCAGTTGTACAGGACCAGCTTTCCGGGCTCCGCCTGTTTGCCTTCCTTCCCGCTGTCCGTCTCCGGTGCTTCGACCTTCTGGTCCTTTGCCGTATCCGGGTTCAGGGCCTCGAGCTCCGCCTCCGTAAACAGCGAACGGCAGTATTCACACTGATATCGTTCTTTTTTCGCGTTCCAGCTGAGCGGTCCGGCGCAGTTGGGACATTTGTAGGTTATAACTGCCATATTCCTCCAAAACAGGCCATGGCCGCCCGGACGGACGGCTCATGGCCTTTCCGATGATCAACAGGGTTTATTTGCGTGCCTTTCCGCAGACCGGGCAGAAGTTGCCGGTGTTCTGCGCGCCGCACTCGCAGGTCCAGACCGCGGGCTGGGGCTTCGACTTGCCGCAGTTCGGGCAGAAATTGCCGGTGTTCTGCGCGCCGCACTCACAGGTCCAGACTTCCGCCGCACCCGCTGCTCCTGCCGTGCCGGCCACGACCGCGGGCTGGGGCGCCGCCTGCTGCGGTGCCTGCTGAGGCTGCTGATACTGGGGCTGCTGGTACTGCGGCGCCTGCTGGGGCTGTCCGCCCTGGCCCTGCTGCCACTGCATCTGCTGAAGGTTCGCCTGGGAGGCTGCGCCCATGTAGGCTCCGCCCATGCCGAGTCCCATTCCGACGCCCATGAACGCGCCGCCGGCTCCGTTCGGGTTCGAGCCCGCCGCTCCGATACCGGAAGCGATCTCGGACTGCACGTAGCCTTCGCGGAAGTTGGGGTTGGACATCATCGAGCCCTGGTTCCTCATGTTGATGAGTCTCTGGCTCTCGTCCGTGTAGCTGATGCTGGAAACGCCGACGTGGTCGACCTCGAAGCCGCGGCTCTGGTTCCAGTCCTCATCGAGGCTGGACTGCATATGCTTCGCGAGCTCGGGCGCCTGGCTGGCCAGGAAGCTGATGCGCTTGCCCTCCGCGGACATCTGGTTCAGCGCTGCCGAGAAGCCCTGGAGGAACTCGGCCAGGTACTGGTCGTTGATGTCGTCGATATCGACGTGGTCCGTGTTCTTCGGAATGACCTGCTCATAGAACAGGAGCGGGTTCGTGACCTTGATGGAGTAATCGCCGTGCGCGCGGACGAAGAGCTCGGCGTTATAGAAAGCGTCGAAGTAGTTCAGGGCTGCCGGAGTGCCGAACTTGATGCCCTTGATCTCCTGCAGGTTGATGAAGAAGACCTGCTGCTTCTGCGGGTTGGTCCCGCCGTACTTGATACGGCCGAAGACATCCTTTAAGGAATCCTTGAACTGTCCGTTGAACAGCGAAGGAGCCGAAGAGGTATCGACGGTGTAGTAGCCTTCCTCAGCGGTGTAGTCCACGACCTTGCCGCCGTCGAGCAGCATCATGAACTGGTTCGGCAGCACGTGGATCGTGGAGCCGTTGGAAATGATGTCGCTCGATCCCTTCGAGTTCGAGCCGTCGCGGCGGACCGGCACGCCCTTGCAGAATACGGTCTTTCCGCCCATATCCCCGGACTCATAAGCCTCGAGCCACTGGTCGCCCAGGCCCTTTCCGACAGCTGTTCCGATTGCTTTGATAAGTCCCATATCTTACCTCCTGATCTATGTGGGTTGATAACAAGATTACAGACGTTTTTTCAGTGCCTCCCCGATCGCTTCGAAGCCGGGTTTTCCGAGGAGGGCGAACATATTCTTCTTGTAGCTCTCCACGCCGGGCTGGTCGAAGGGATTCACCCCGAGGATGTATCCGCTCACGCCGCACGCGAATTCGAAGAAATAGAACAGTTCGCCGAGCATACGTGCCGTCGGGGCCGGGACGGACAGGCGCATGACCGGGACGCCTCCGTCCGTATGCGCGAGCATGGTCCCTCCGAGCGCCGCCCGGTTGATGAAATCGAGAGCCTTCCCGGCGAGATAGTTCAGTCCGTCGGTATCGGCGTCTTCTTTTTTCAGGATCAGCGGCTTTGCCTCGGAGCCGATGTCGACGAAGGTCTCGAGCAGGATGCGCGAGCCGTCCTGGATGTACTGGCCCATGGAATGCAGGTCCGTGGTCAGGTCGACCGACGCGGGGAAGAGGCCCTTCTGCCCCTTTCCCTCGGACTCGCCGTAGAGCTGCTTCCACCACTCCGAAACGTAGTGGAAGGAGGGCTCGAAGCTGGAAAGGATCTCGACGAGCTTGCCCTTCCTGTAAAGGATGTTGCGGGCAGCGGCGTACCGCATGGCGTCGTTCTTTTCAAAAGGCGTTTCCAGACAGAGCCGGCGCATATCGGCCGCGCCCCCGAGGAGCTCGTCCACGTCGATCCCCGCCGCCGCGATGGGAAGGAGTCCCACGGCCGTCAGCACGGAGAAACGTCCGCCGACCTCGTCCGGGACCACGAACTCCTCGTAGCCCTCTTCGTCGGAGAGCTTCTTGAGGGCGCCGCGGGCCTTGTCCGTCGTGGAATAGATCCGCCCGGCGGCTTCCTTCCTGCCGTATTTCTTTTCCAGAAGTCCCTTGAAGACGCGGAAAGCGACCGCGGGCTCCGTCGTCGTTCCGGATTTCGAAATGATATTGACCGAAAAGTCGCGGTCCCCGATGACGTCCAGAAGGTCGTCCAGATAGCGCGTGCTTAAGGAATTGCCCGCAAAGTAGATCTCGGGGCACTTTCTCTTTTCCTTCGGCAGTTTATTGGCAAAGCTGTGCGAGAGGAACTCGATCGCGGCGCGGGCGCCGAGATAGGAGCCGCCGATGCCGATGACCACGAGCACTTCGGAATCGGAGCAGATCTTCGCGGCCGCTTTTTTGATGCGGGTGAGCTCTTTGCGGTCATAAGCCACCGGAAGATCGACCCAGCCGGTGAAATCGCTGCCGGCTCCGGTGCCGGAAACGAGCGTTTCCCGGGCCTTTTCCGCGTCGGCGCCGATGGCGGCAAGCTCTTCTTTCGTTACGAAACCCGCAAGCTTTTTCAGATCCAGCGAAACATGTTCTGTCATGATGCACTCCTTACGGATAAAATGATCGGATTATGCTGTAAGTGTAGCACAGAAATCAGTTTTCGTGTATACTTTACCGAAAAAAAGGTGTGAAGTGAACATACGAACGTATAGGTTAAGGAGGCAGATATCCATGTTCGGCATCATTTTTGCAATGGAAGAAGAAATCCGGGAGATCCGGGGGCAATTAAGCAATGTGCGCACCGAGGAGCACGCGGGACTCAGCTTCCTGCTCGGCACCTGCCGCGGCCTCGATCTGGTCTGCGTGCAGTGCGGCATCGGAAAGGTCAACGCGGCCTACTGCACCGGCATCCTCATCGACCGCTACCGTCCGGAAGCGGTGATCAACACCGGCATCGGCGGAGCGCTCGCCAAGGACCTTAAGATCGGGGACGTCGTCGTTTCGGAGCAGGCCCTGCAGTACGACATGGATGCCGTCGGCTTCGGTTACGCCCTCTACGAGGTCCCGCGCATCGGCACCGTCGCCTTTGACGCAGATCCGAAGCTCCTTCAGCTCGCGGAAGAGGCGCTTCCTCCTGAGACCGGCTGCAGCGTGCGCCGCGGCCTTATCCTGACCGCGGACCGTTTCGTCTCCGACTCCGCGCTGAAAGAAAAGCTCCGCGATGAGCTCGGAGGCGCGTGCTGCGAAATGGAAGGCGCCGCGATCGCCCAGGTCTGCTGGCTCTGCCGCGTTCCCTTCCTGATCGTCCGGTCCATTTCCGACGGGGCAGACAACAACGCGCTCTCCGACACGGATACCTTCAACACGCTCGCTGCCCGCAATTCGCTCCATATCAGTCTCTCGGTCCTTGAGAACTTCCGCAAAGGGGATTGAAAAGCGGCGCGCGGTATGATATAGTCTGTGCGTACGGGGCGCGGGAGCCCCGCATCGATTTGAAAGCTTGTTAAGAGTGGCTGAGGATAAGGGGCCTTTGAAGCCACGGCAACCCGGCGGTTTGACGAACCGGCGAAGGTGCCTCCCCCAAGCGAAGCATCCGTTTCGAACAACAAGGCAGTCGGCAAAACAGCGTGAATGGCCATGTTCGGAACGGACATGGCTTATTTTATATGTAAGAAAGGAACAGAATGAAAGAACGCCATCTTTTCACCTCGGAAAGTGTAACCGAAGGACATCCGGATAAGGTCTGCGACCTGATCTCCGACGCGGTGCTCGACGCCCTGCTCGCGGCGGACCCGATGAGCCGCGTCGCCTGCGAGACCTGCTGCACCACCGGCCTCGTCATGGTCATGGGCGAGATCACCACCAGCGCTTATGTGGATATTCCGAAGCTGGTCCGCGAGACCGTCTGCGAGATCGGCTACACCCGCGCGAAATACGGGTTTGACGGCGAGACCTGCGGCATCGTGACGAGCATCGACGAGCAGTCGGCGGACATCGCCCTCGGCGTGGACAGGAGCCTCGAGGCAAAGCAGGGGGAACTGAGCGAGGAGGATATCGAAGCGATCGGCGCCGGCGACCAGGGCATGATGTTCGGCTACGCCTGCCGCGAGACCGAGGAGCTCATGCCGCTGCCCATTATCCTGGCGCACCGGCTCACCCGCCGCCTCAGCGAGATCCGCAAGAAGAAGATCGTCCCCTATCTCCGTCCGGACGGGAAATCCCAGGTAACGCTCGAGTACGATGAAAACAACAGGCCGGTCCGCATCGACGCCGTCGTGCTCTCCGCGCAGCACGATCCCGATACGGATCACGAAACGATCGAGCGGGATATCCGCAAATACGTGTTCGACGAGGTGCTCCCGAAGGAGCTCATCGACGAGAACACGAAATTCTACGTGAACCCGACCGGGCGCTTCGTGATCGGCGGCCCGCTGGGCGACTCCGGGCTTACCGGAAGAAAGATCATCGTCGATACCTACGGCGGCTACGCGCGCCACGGCGGCGGAGCGTTTTCGGGAAAGGACCCGACCAAGGTGGACCGCACGGCGTCCTACGCGGCGCGCTACGCGGCGAAGAACCTGGTGGCGGCCGGCCTCGCGGAGCGCGCGGAGATCCAGCTCTCCTACGCGATCGGCGTGGCGCAGCCGACCTCGGTCATGATCGACACCTTCGGTACCGGTACCGTCCCGGACAGCGTCCTCACGCAGGCGGTCCGCAAGGTCTTCGATTTCCGGCCCGCCGGCATGATCCGCATGATGGACCTGAGAAGGCCCATCTACAAGCAGACCGCCGCTTACGGACACTTCGGGCGCACCGACGTCGACCTCCCCTGGGAGAGGACAGACAAAATGGCGGCCCTGAAGGCCGCCGTGGCAGAGCTTTCGTAAAGTTTCAGTCTTCCCGGTAGGCGTAAGCCTCTTCGCGGCTCAGCTTCCGGTATTCCCCGGGCCGAAGATCCGGCGGGAGCGTGAGCCGCCCCATACTGAGGCGCTTCAGATACGTCACAGTGAGTCCCTCGGTGAGGAACATGCGCTTCACCTGGTGGTAGCGCCCCTCCCGGATCGTGATCTCGCAGGCAGAGCCGGAAAGCTGCCGGATGCTGCAGGGAAGCGTGGGCTTATCGTCCCCGATATCCACGCCCCGCATGATCCGCCGCGCGGCCTCCTCCGAAAGGGGGCCGGAAAGCTCCGCATAGTAGGTCTTGTCCACGTGCTTCGCGGGCGAGAGCATGCGGTGGGCGAGTTCCCCGTCGTTCGTAAGGAGCAGAAGTCCTTCGGTATCCTTGTCGAGGCGTCCCACGGGGAAGATGTCGTCCCTCGTGCGGTCCGTGATCAGATCCGCGACGCAGGGCGTTCCGGGATCCCGAAGATCCGCGCGGCTCGCGGAGATCACCCCTCCGGGCTTATGGAGCAGATAGTATACGAACGCCTCGTATACGACCGGTCTTCCGCAGACCGAAACGACGTCCGCCGCCTCATCGACATGGGCGGCGGGATCTTTTACGGGCAGGCCGTTCACCGCGGCCTGCCCTTTCTGTATCAGTTTTTTCACTTCTTTGCGGGTCCCGAAGCCGGTCTCCGCAAGAAAACGGTCTAATCGCATATCTTAAGACTGCCAGCTGCCGTCGGGTCCGATGCGGAGCCCGTCGATTGTCGTATTGCTTGCCAGATAGCCGTAGGAGCCGGAGGTCGTGCCCTGCGGATAGAAATAGTACCACTTGTTCCCGATCTGGTACCAGCCCGTCACCATGTGGCCGGAATCGTTGAAATAGTACATCCTTCCGTCGTACTGCATCCAGCCCTTGACCATGCTGCCTTCGGTATCGTCCTTTTCGGTCTTCAGGAAGTACCAGTAGTTGCCGTCCTGCAGCCAGCCCGTCTTCATGGCGCCGCTGCTCTTGTCGAGGTAGAACCAGGTGCCGTATTTGTTCTGGGCCCAGCCCTTCTGCATGCGGCCTGCGGAATCGAAAAGATACCAGGTGCCGTTCATCTGCATCCAGCCGTTCTTGACGAAGGTGCCGTTCGGATAACGGAAATAGGTATTGCCGTCCTGATAGTACCAGCCGGCGACCGAGGCGTTGCCCGTGCCGTCGGGATAGCTGTTGGAATTGGTCCCGTTGCTGACGGCGTTCGACTCGTCCGTATTCGTCTGGCCGGAGCCGTCGGAGACCTGGTTCTTGGCGATGTTCAGGATGCCGGACTCCGCCCAGTCGGAGCTCGTGCCGACCTGCGAATCCTGGGTCTTCGGGTCGTACTGGCGCACCGAACGGACCTTGAAGGAATACTCTCCTTCCTTCGTCATATAGGGGTAGAAGTTGTAGGAAGTCCCGTAATAGCTCCAGAGGCGCTTCACCTGGGTGGTGCCGCGGTAGCAGATCACGTCGTAGTAGCCGGAACTCGAGTTGCCGGGCTCCCAGCGGCCGACGCCGCGGGTGCTGGACCAGGAAGCGAATTCGGGTTCATCATACTGGCCCTTGATCGGCTTGATGCGGAGCGTCACCTCGAGCTCGTAGCCGCTGCTCGCGCGCGTTGCGCTGATCAGCTCGCCGTTCGTGACGTGCACGTTGCCGGACCCGTAGGAGCCGTGGAACAGATACGTCACGTCGTAGTTGTCGTGGTCGACCTCGTAGGGATAGGCGTACAGCCAGACCCGCATGCGCGGCTGGTCGCCGACGTGCAGGGTGCTGATGTTGTCGAGCCATTCGGCTTCTTCGATATAGTAGTATTTGTTGTCAGGCACGCTGACGTAGGCGTCCGCGCTGTCGGAAAGCTCGTCCCCGACCTGCAGCTCGCTGACGTTCACCGTGATCCTGACGCTCGGAATGTCCGAGATCTTGGATGTATAGGCAAAAGCGCTTCCCGCCGCAAGCAGGGCGAAAACCGCGCAGGCCGAGAAGATCTTAAGCAGTTTTTTCATAAACGGTCCTCCGTTGATTGCTCTGGTCATGCTTTTACTGCAGTCTCATTATAGCATCGCGTCTTCCGGATTCCGATTACGTAATCTTTACAAATTCTGACGTTTCATTAAAGCAGAAAAAGTCCCCGCATCGCTGCGGGGACTTCCGGTAGATGGATTTATACCAGCTCGATCACGACTTCCATCGCGCCGTCGCCCTTTCTGGGGCCGACCTTGATGATGCGGGTGTAACCGCCGTTGCGGCTCGCGTACTTCGCGCCGTACTCATCGAAGAGCTTCGCGGCAAGATCTGCCTTCTTCGTGTTCGCCTTGCGGCCGGCAGCCTTTGCGGGCACTTCGGTCACATCGTAGAGGATGGAGAGCATCTTGCGGCGGGCAGCCAGTCTGGAGGGCTTGTCCTTCTTGATGACCTTGTCGACTTCGTCGTAGACGGTCACCTTCTTCTTCACGCCGTCGATCTCTTTCTCTTCCTTGACGCGCTTTCCGTTCGCATCCTTCTTCGCCACCTTCGCCTTGACCGTGACTTCCTCGAAGTTATCCTTCTCCTTCACTGCCAGCGCGATGAGCTTCTCGACGTCCTTGCGGATCTCCTTTGCCCTCGCCTCGGTGGTGGTGATGCGTCCGTGATATAATAAAGCTGTGATCTGGTTGCGGAGAAGCGCCTTTCTCTGAGAAGAGGTCTTCCCCAGCTTTCTGTACATTGCCATTTTAAGTATCCTCCTATTGCGCCTATGGTCTTATCAATGGGATTAGTTTTCTTCCTGAGTGTTCAGCGAGAGGCCGAGCTGCTGAAGCTTCTCCAGGACCTCCTCGAGGGACTTGCGTCCGAGGTTGCGGACCTTCATCATGTCCTCCGGGGTCTTGGAGCAGAGCTCCTGCACGGTGTTGATGCCCGCGCGCTTGAGGCAGTTGTAGGAACGGACCGAGAGCTCGAGCTCGTCGACGTTCATCACAAGGGCCTTGGTCTTATCGTCGTCTTCCTTCTCTTTGATGACGTTGCCCATCATGCCGGTCGCCTCATTGAGATCGATGAAGAGGTTCAGATGCTCACTCAGGACTTTCGCTGCAAGGCTTACCGCCTCATCAGGTCCCAGAGTCCCGTTGGTATACACGTCGAGGGTCAGCTTGTCGAAATCGGTCTGCTGGCCGACGCGCGTGTTTTCCACATTCATATTCACACGCTCGATGGGCGTGAAAATGGAATCAACGGCGATGCAGCCAATGGGCATGTCCTCGGTCTTATTCCGGTCCGCGCTGATGTAGCCCCTGCCGTTCACGATGGAAAGCTCCATGCTGAGCTTGGCATCGGGGGAGCAGAGCGTCGCGATCGGCTGCTCGGGATTCACGATCTCGAGGTCGCCGTCAAGCTGGATGTCGGAGGCCCGGACCACCCCCTCGCCCGCGAAATCGATATACGCGGTATGAGGAAGATTGTCGCTGCCGCTGTTCTTGATCGCAAGCTCCTTGACGTTCATGACGATCTCGGTGATGTCTTCCTTGGCTCCCGGGAGCGACTGGAACTCGTGGAGAGCGCCGTTGATCTTAATGCTGTTTACTGCCGTACCCGGTAAGGAAGAAAGCATGATCCTGCGGAGAGAGTTGCCAAGAGTTACTCCGTAGCCTCTTTCCAGGGGCTCACAGACAAACTTACCGTATCTCTTGTCATCCGAAATTTCAACTATTGAAATGTTTGGTTTTTCAAAATCAAACACAGTAAACTCCTTTCTTCTCAAGCCGCAACACTGACCGGATCCGGATTACTTCGAATAAAGCTCGACGATAAGCATCTCGTTGACGGGAACGTCGATCGCGGTCCTCTTCGGAAGCTCGCTGACGGTGCCCTTGAGGTTGTCCTTATCGGATACCAGCCATTCGGGAACAAGGCGTCCGCCGGTGACCTCAAGGATGTCCTTGTATCTCTGGGCTGCCTTGTACTTTTCCTTGATCTCGATCCTGTCGCCTGCCTTGACCTGGTAGGACGGGATGTTTACCGGCTTGCCGTTGACCGTCACATGCTTGTGGTCGACGATCTGGCGGGCCTCCTTGCGGGTGCGGGCCCAGCCGAGACGGAACAGGACGTTGTCCAGTCTGGACTCCAGCATGACCATCAGGTTCTCACCGGTCTGTCCCTCCATGCGCTCCGCATTCTTGTAGTAGTTGCGGAAGGGCTTCTCAAGGACGCCGTAGATGAACTTTGCCTTCTGCTTCTCGCGAAGCTGCATGCCGTACTCGGACAGCTTTCTCTGCTGCCTCTGGGCTTTTCTGTTGGATTTTTTATCGATTCCCAGGAATACAGGATCCAGGTCAAGGGATCTGCATCTTTTAAGAACAGGAACTCTATCTACTGCCATGTTTAACCTCCTGATCAGACTCTTCTACGCTTCGGCGGGCGGCATCCGTTATGAGGAACGGGCGTCACATCCTTAATGCTGGTTACGGTAAGTCCTGCTGCAGCGAGCGCTCTGATCGCAGCCTCGCGTCCGGAACCGGGACCCTTTACCATGACATCAACGGTCTTGAGACCGTGCACCAAAGCCGCCTTCACGGCAGTTTCTGCAGCCATCTGAGCTGCGTAGGGAGTAGATTTCCTTGAACCTCTAAATCCAAGACCGCCCGCACTTGCCCATGAAAGAGCATTACCCTGAGCATCGGTAAGAGTAACTATGGTGTTGTTAAATGATGCCTGGATGTGAGCCTGTCCGTGTTCAACGTTCTTTTTAATGCGCTTTTTTACAACTTTCTTAGCGCCGGCTTGCACTTTTTTCGCCATATAAAACTAACCTACTTTCTTGTTTTCAAGTTACTGTGCTTAAAAGATGCAAATCTTCAAGCTCCGAATTACTTCTTCTTGTTTGCGACTGTCTTCCTCGGACCCTTGCGCGTTCTCGCGTTCGTCTTGGTCTTCTGACCGCGGACGGGAAGGCTTCTTCTGTGACGGATGCCGCGGTAGCAGCCGATCTCCTGAAGTCTCTTGATGTTCATGGCGATATCTCTTCTGAGATCACCCTCAACAACCTGAGTTTCAGCGATCACTTCTGCAATGCGCTTGACTTCGTCATCGGTAAGATCCTTGACGCGGGTATCCGGATTCACGCCGGCTTCCTTGAGGATACGGTTGGAAGAGCTCACGCCGATACCGTAGATATAGGTAAGGCCGATCTCAACGCGCTTTTCCCTGGGAAGGTCGACACCTGCAATACGAGCCATGCTTAACCTCCTTAATTAACCTTGTCTCTGCTTATGCTTCGGGTTCTCACAGATGATCCTGATGATACCCTTCCTCTTGATAACCTTACACTTTTCGCATATAGGCTTCACCGAAGATCTGACTTTCATTTTAATCTTCCTCCTTGCTTCTGACAGAGTTGCCGAAATATTATAGCAAACCTTTCAGGGGAATGCAAGTACTTATTCCGGTGTATGACCCGGCCGGATCACTTGTCTCGCCAGATGATCCTTGCCTTGGATAAGTCATACGGACTCATTTCAATCGTTACCTTGTCTCCGGGCAGTATACGGATATAGTTCATGCGAAGCTTCCCGCTGATATGGGCGAGGACCTGGTGGCCGTTTTCCAGCTGCACCTGGAACATCGCGTTCGGAAGCTTTTCGAGGACCGTACCCTCCAGCTCGATCACATCCTGTTTCGACATATCATCCTCCAGACTTATCTCACATTGTACAGCTTCTTTTCATCCGCCGTCAGGGAAAGGACCTCGGGCTCGCCGTCCGTAATGAGGATCGTGTTCTCATAGTGGGCGGAAAGGCTCCGGTCCGCGCTGATGAAGGTCCAGCCGTTGTCGGTCTCGATCACTTCCCAGGTGCCGGCGTTGATCATGGGCTCCACGGCGATGGTCATGTTCTTCTGCAGCCTGATCCCGCGGCTCCTCATGGTGAAGTTCGGCACCTCGGGCGCTTCGTGCATTTCCGTTCCGATCCCGTGTCCCACAAGGTCGCGGACGATGCCGTAGCCGAACTGGGAGATGTAGCTCTCCACGGCCCGGCCGATGTCGTTCACATGGCCGCCTGCGACCGCCGCGCGGATGCCTTCGAAAAAGCTCTGCCTTGTGCGGTCGATGAGGTCCTGTGCCTCGCGGGAGATCTTTCCGACCCCGTGCGTCCTTGCCGCGTCCGACTGCCATCCTTTGTAGATGACGCCGGTATCCACAGACACAATATCACCTTCCTCCAAGATGCGGTCCTCCGAAGGGATGCCGTGTACGACCTCTTCATTTACCGAGATGCACGCGGAAGCCGGGAAGCCCTCGTAGTTCTTAAAGGAAGGAATGCAACCGAAGCTCCTGATTGTCTTTTCGCACAGCCTGTCGAGATCTGCCGTGGAGATACCCGGCTTCACTGCATCGGCGACTGCCAGATGCACCTCGGCCAGGATCTCTCCGGCTTTTCTCATCAGCTCCACTTCACGGTCTGATTTGATAGTAACCATTTACTTAAGTCCTTCTAAGATCGCCCGGAAGACCTCGTCGGGCTTCCTGGTACCATCAAATGCTGCAAGTATGTTCTGCGCGCTGTAGTAGTCGATCAGCGGCTGGGTCAGTTCGTGATAGGTCTCGAGCCTCTTCATTACGGTCTCCGCCTTGTCGTCGGCCCGCTGAATAAGCTCCGCGCCGCAGGAGTCGCAGATGCCCTCCTCCTTCGGCCTGTTGAACTGGATGTGGTAGGTCGCGCCGCACTTCGGGCAGCTGCGCCGGCCGGACATGCGCGCCGCGATGTCCTCGTCCGGAACCTCGATGTCGATGCAGACGTCGATCGCCTCGCCCTTTTTGTCAAGCGCTTCCTTCAGGCTCTCCGCCTGCGGGATGGTGCGCGGGAAACCGTCCAGGATGTAGCCGTCCGCGCAGTCCGCTTCCGCGATGCGGTCGAGCAGCATGGCGATCGTCACCTCGTCTGGGACGAGCTGGCCGCCGTCCATGTATTCCTTTGCCCTGCGTCCGAGCTCCGTCCCCTCCTTGATGTTCTTCCGGAAGATGTCTCCGGTCGAAATATGGGGGATCCGGAATTCCTTCGCGAGCAGGTCCGCCTGGGTGCCTTTACCGGCGCCGGGAGCGCCGAGCATGATGATCTTCATAAATCCTCCTTATGCTCAGTCGTTCAGGAAGCCCTTGTAGTTACGGACCATGAGCTGCGACTCGATCTGCTTCATCGTTTCGATGATGACCGCCACGATGATCATGAGGGAGGTGCCGGTGAAGGAAAGCCTTCCGACTCCGAACACGCCCGAGACGATGATCGGGACCAGGCAGACGATGATGAGTCCTACCGCGCCGATGAAGATGATGTAGTTCAGGATGCGCTGCAGGAAATCGCTGGTCGCCTTGCCGGGGCGGATGCCCGGGATGAAGCCGCCGTTCTTCTTCATGTTGTTGGCGACCTCAAGCGGGTTGAAGGTGATGCTCGTGTAGAAGTAAGCAAACAGGATCACGAGCACGATGTAGATCACGAGGCCGATGCTCGCCCACGGATACGCAGGATTGCACCAGGAACCGGAATTCAGCATGAACAGGATGCGTCCGCCGAAGGTGGAGTAGTCGACCCTGCCCGCGAAGCTCGCGATCACGACCGGAAGGCTCATGATGCTCGATGCGAAGATCACGGGGATCACGCCTGCGGTATTGACCTTTAAGGGGATGACGGAACCGCTGCCCCCGACCATGCGCCTGCCCTGCATCTTCCTGGTGTACTGGACCGGGATATTCCTGGTCGCGTCGTTCAGGACGATGACGAACATGATCATGGCGGCGATGCACGCGATGATGATCACGGCTGCCAGGGTTCCGACCGCCACCGTCTGGTAGTGGATAAAACGGGTGAAGAGCGAGTTCAGGTCGTCCGGCAGCGAAGAGATGATGTTGAAAAGAAGCACCATGGAGATGCCGTTTCCGACGCCCCTCTCCGTAATGCGCTCGCCGATCCACATGAGAAGGGCCGAGCCGGCGGTCATGCTGACCACGCAGACGATCACGCTCCAGAAATTGTACTTGTAAAGAAGTCCGCTGCCGCCGAAGCCGATGGCCATCGCGGTGGACTCGATCAGAGCAAGTCCGACCGTGACGTAGCGGGTATACTCCGAGATCTTCTTCCTGCCTTCTTCTCCTTCCTTCTGGATCGCCTCAAGCTGGGGGATCGCGATGGTAAGGAGCTGCATGATGATCGAAGAGGTGATGTACGGCGTGATGCTCAGCGCGAAGATGGACAGGTCGGAGAACGAGCCGCCGGTCATCGCGTTGAACCAGCCGAAAGCGTCCGTGTCGCTGATGGTCGACAGCAGGTTCTTGAAATACGCCGTATTCACGCCGGGAATCGGCAGCACGGAGCCGAACCGGATCAGTACCAGCATGAGGAAGGTAAAGATCAGTTTTCCTCTGACTTCCTTTACCTTCCACGCATTCTTCAGCAGGTTCAGCATATCAGATCACCTCGCAGGTACCGCCAGCCTTTTCGATCTTCTCTTTTGCCGACTCGGAAAACGCGTTCGCCTTCACGGTAAGCTTCTTGCTGAGCTCGCCCATGCCGAGGAACTTGACGCCGTCAAGGGTCTCCTTGATCACGCCGTTCTCAAGAAGCAGTTCGATGTCGACCGTCTGGCCGTCCTCGAAACGGTTCAGCACGGAAACGTTCAGGGCTGCGAATTCCTTCCTGTTCCGGTTGGTGAAGCCTCTCTTGGGAAGTCTTCTGTAAAGAGGCATCTGGCCGCCTTCGAAACCGGGTCTCGGAGCGCCGGAGCGGGCCTTCTGGCCCTTGTGGCCGTAACCGGCCGTCTTGCCGTTGCCCGAACCGTGGCCGCGGCCCTTTCTGAAATTGTCAGAACGCCTGGAACCTTCTGCAGGTCTTAAATTCGATAAATCCATTTTAACCTCCTCGCTTACAGCTCTTCGACCTTAACAAGGTGAGCTACCTGGCGGAGCATGCCCCTGACGGCTGCATTGTCCGGGAGCTCATTCACCTGATTCAGCTTGTGAAGACCTAATGCCGCAACAGTCTTTCTGTTCTTCGGAACGGCTGCGATAGGAGACTTAACAAGCGTCACTCTTAATTTTTCTGCCATTTTCCCAGTCCTCCTATTACTTCACTAACTCTTCAACAGTCTTGCCTCTGAGCGCAGCGTACTGCTCCGGAGTCTTCATGGACTTCAGGCCCTCAAGGGTAGCGAGCACGCAGTTCACCTTGTTGTTGGAGCCAAGAGACTTGGTACGGATGTTCTTGATGCCTGCAAGCTCGAGCACGCTTCTTGCGGGGCCGCCCGCGATAACGCCGGTACCTTCGGGAGCTCTCTTAAGGAGCACGGTGCTGCTTCCGAAAATTCCGGTATAGTCATGCGGTACGGAGTTGTTCTTATCCATCGGGACGATCATCAGGTTCTTCTGTGCAGCTTCTCTTCCCTTGCGGATCGCCTCCGGGACCTCGGCAGCCTTGCCGAGACCGGCGCCTACGTGGCCGTTCTTGTCGCCGACAACGACGAGTGCGGAGAAACGCATGGTGCGTCCGCCCTTGACGGTCTTGGACACGCGCTTGATGGAAACGACCTTATCCTCTAATTCTAACGACTTGGGATCAATAATCTCGCGTCTCATCTTTCTCCTCCTCCTTAGAATTCCAGTCCGGCTTCGCGTGCTGCATCAGCAAGAGCCTTGACTTTTCCGTGATAGATAAAACCGTCTCTGTCGAACACGACCTTCTTGATGCCCTTCTCCAGAGCGCGCTCTGCGATGGCCTTTCCGACGAACTCAGCCGCTTCGGTGTTGTCCGTATACTCGAGGTCCTTTGCCGCCTTGTCCAGGGTGCTTGCGCTGCAAAGGGTATTTCCGACAGTGTCGTCAATAATCTGAGCATACATATGATTATTGCTGCGGAATACGCAAAGACGCGGCTTCTCGGCAGTACCCGAAAGGCGATTGCGCATTCTTTCATGCTTTTTATGGCGGATATCGCTCTTTGAAACTTTGCTAATCATCTTATACTCTCCTTAGATTATTTCTTACCTGTCTTGCCGACCTTGCGGATGATGCGCTCGTAATCGTACTTGATACCCTTGCCCTTATACGGCTCCGGTCCTCTCTTCGAGCGGATCTCTGCGGCATACTGTCCGACCTTCTCCTTTGAGATACCCTTAACGATGATCTTGTTCTGGCCGTCAAGCACAGTCTCGATCCCTTCCGGGTCGGTCATCTCGACAGGATGCGAATAACCAAGGTTTAAAACCAGCTTGTTTCCCTGCTTTGCAGCTCTGTATCCGACGCCGTTGACCTCGAGCACCTTCTGGTAGCCCTCCGATACGCCGACGATCATGTTGTGGATCAGCGTCCTGGTCAGTCCGTGCAGCGCCTTGATGCGCTTTAAGTCGTTGGGACGGCTGACAGTGATCTGTCCGTCCTTCTGCTCAATGGTGAGCTCGTGCGCCAGCTGTCTCGACAGCTCGCCCTTCGCGCCCTTGACGGTCACCTTGTTGCCGTCTTCGACGGTAACGGTAACGCCCGCCGGGATCGCGATCGGCATTCTTCCGATACGTGACATAATTCTATGTCCTCCTTCTTAAATTGTCGGTCCGGACGTAACTATTCGGGTTTTGCATGCTGACTGGCGGAAAGGCATGTTCACATGCCTTCTGACAGGCAGCAATGCAGGTTCTGCGTAGCAGACGGCAATCGCATGAGCAAACAAAGCCGCGCCAGCGGCGACTTTGCGAATGCGGTTCGCCGTACCGGATAGTTACCCCTTCACCGTTTTCAGATCAAATTACCAGATGAAGCAAAGCACTTCGCCGCCGATGCCGCGCTTCCTTGCTTCCTTGTCGGTCATCACGCCCTCGTTGGTGGAAACGATGGCAGTGCCGTATCCGCCGAGCACCTTCGGCATATCTTCCTTGCCGGCATAGACTCTGAGGCCGGGCTTGGAGATCTTCTTAAGGCCGGTGATAATGCGCTGGGACTTGTCTGCCGTATACTTAAGGCTGAGGCGGATGTCCTTGAACTTGCCGTTCTCGACGATCTCGTACTTCTCAACATAGCCCTCATCCACAAGGATGTCCGCGATCGCGAGCTTCATCTTGGAAGCGGGCACGTCTACGGTCTCATGCTTACGCATATTGGCGTTACGAATTCTCGTAAGCATATCTGCAATAGGATCACTTACATTCATGATATCTGATATCCTTTCTGCTCTTGTTTACCAGCTTGCCTTCTTCACTCCCGGGATCTCGCCCTTGTAGGCAAGCTCGCGGAAGCAGATACGGCAGATTCCGAATTTACGAAGATACGCATGGGGTCTGCCGCAGATCCTGCAACGGTTGTAGGCTCTCGTAGAGAACTTCGCAGGACGCTGCTGTTTGATCTTCATTGAAGTTTTAGCCATTTCTTGTTCTCCTCTTATTTCGCGAAGGGCATGTTGAAGAGCCTTAAGAGCTCCCTGGCCTCTTCATCGGTCTTGGCGGTGGTTACAAAGATGATGTCCATGCCCCTGGTCTTATCGACCTTATCGTACTCGATCTCAGGGAAGATGAGCTGCTCGCGGATGCCGAGTGCGTAGTTGCCCCTGCCGTCGAAGGCGTTCGGGTTTACGCCGCGGAAGTCGCGCACGCGGGGAAGAGAAAGATTGATGAGGCGGTCCGCGAAATCGTACATGCGGTCGCCGCGGAGCGTCACCTTGCATCCGATCGCCATGCCTTCACGGAGCTTGAAATTGGCAACTGACTTCTTGGCCTTGGTGATGATGGGCTTCTGGCCGGAAATGATCTCAAGGTCCCTTACTGCGGAGTCTAAAACCTTGGCGTTTTCCTTAGCCTCACCAACGCCCATGTTGATGACGATCTTCTCTAACTTCGGGATCTCCATCGGATTCTTGTATCCGAATTTTTCCTGCATGGCAGTACGGATCTCGGAATTGTAGATATCTTTTAATCTGCTGGCCATTCGTTTTTCCTCCTTTCTTAAGCGATAACCTTGCCGGTCTTCTTGGCAACACGGACCTTCTTGCCGTTCTCCTCGCGGAAGCCTACGCGGGTGGGCTTGCCGTCGGAAAGGAGCATGACGTTGGATAAGTCGATCGGGGCCTCAAGCTTGATGATGCCGCCGTTCGGATTTCCCGCTCCGGCCTTCTGGTGCTTCGTGATCATGTTGCAGCCTTCTACAACGACCTTGTTGTTCTTTAAGTCCACGCTGAGGACCTTGCCGTCCTTGCCTTTGTCCTTGCCGGCAATGATCCTGACCATGTCATCCTTTTTGATTCTGTTCATTAGGGCCCCTCCTTATAAGACTTCCGGAGCGAGAGAAACGATCTTCATGAACTGATGATCTCTGAGCTCTCTGGCTACCGGCCCGAAAATACGGGTACCCCTGGGGGTGTTGTCTTCCTTGATGATAACTGCCGCGTTCTCGTCGAAACGGATATAGGAGCCGTTGGCCCTGCGGGTCTTCTGTACGGTGCGCACCACAACTGCCTTTACGACATCGCCCTTCTTGACGATACCGCCGGGAGTAGCGTCCTTGACGGAAGCGACGATCACATCGCCGATACGTGCATATCTTCTGGTCGAGCCGCCCATGACACGGATGCAAAGGAGTTCCTTGGCACCGGTATTGTCAGCGACCTTAAGTCTGGTTTCCTGCTGTACCATTTTTCAGTACTCCTTTCTGTTTATCTGGCCTTCTCAACGATGCGGACCAGTCTCCAGCGCTTGGTCTTCGACAGGGGCCTGGTCTCCATCACCTCAACGGTATCGCCCTCCGTGCACTCGTTATTCTCATCGTGAGCCTTCAGGGTATAGGTGTTTTTTACGATCTTACCGATCAAAGGATGCTTTACATGGTCCTCGATGGCAACGGTGATCGTCTTGTCCATCTTGTTGCTGACAACCTTGCCGATACGAGTCTTTCTAAGGTTTCTTTCCACGGTTCTCTCTCCTTTCTCTCGGTATTAGTTCAGCTTCTGCTTCGCTGAGATGACGGTCTGGATGCGGGCGATGTTCCTGCGGACCTCGCCGATCCTTGCGGTATTGTCCAGCTGGTTGGTAGCATTCTGGAATCTGAGGTTGAAAAGTTCCTTCTTCGCTGCTACAAGCTCCTCATTGAGCGCCGCGATATCCTTCACGGCAAGCTCCTGCGTATACTTCCTGCTCTTCATCAGACTTCACCCTCCAGATCTGCCTTGGAAACGATCTTGCACTTGATAGGCAGCTTGTGCATAGCAAGGCGGAGCGCTTCTCTGGCTGCTTCCTCCGGTACGCCCGCGATCTCGAAGAGCACGCGGCCCGGCTTAACAACTGCAACGTAAAACTCGACGGCGCCCTTTCCGGATCCCATACGGACGCCGATCGGCTTGGAAGTGACCGGCTTGTCCGGGAATACCTTGATCCAAACCTGGCCGCCGCGCTTGATGTAACGGGTCAGCGCGACACGGGCCGCCTCGATCTGGTTTGCCTTGAGCCAGCAGCCCTCGGTAGCGACAAGACCGAACTCACCGTTGGAGATCCTGTTGCCCCTGTGAGCTCTGCCCTTCATGGAACCACGCTGCTGCTTACGGAATTTCGTTCTCTTTGGCATTAACATGATTATTTATCGCTCCCTTCCTTGCTTTTCTTCGGAAGTACCTCTCCCTTGTAGATCCAGACCTTGATGCCGAGCTTGCCGTAGGTGGTGTCGGCCTCTGCAAAGCCGTAATCGATGTCGGCGCGCAGGGTCTGAAGCGGGATGGTACCCTCCGAGTAGAACTCTCTTCTCGCGATATCGGCGCCGCCCAGACGTCCGCCTACGGAGGCCTTGATACCGAGAGCACCGGCCTTCATCGTGCGGGACATAGCCTGCTTGACGGCGCGGCGGAAGGATGCACGGTTCTCAAGCTGCTTTGCGATGCCCTCTGCAACGAGCTGCGCATCGCGGTCGGGGCGCTTGATCTCCTTGATGTCAACGAAGAGCTTCTTCGAGGTATACTTCTGGATCTCAGACTTCAGCTTCTCGATCTCAGCTCCGCCCTTGCCGATGACGACGCCGGGCTTCGCGGTGTAGATGCTGACTCTGACTCTGTCCGCGGTCCTCTCGATATCGATCTTGGAGATCCCGGCAGGTTCCAGCTTTTTCTTAAGGAACTCTCTGATGTTGTGGTCCTCGATCAGATTATCGGCAAAATCCTTGCCTTCTGCATACCACCTGGAGTCCCAATCCTTGATAACACCGACTCTGAGGCCGTGCGGATTAACTTTCTGTCCCATGCTTCCCTCCTTACTTCTTCTCGTCCAGAACGACAGTGATGTGGCTGGTGCGCTTCTCGATACGGTACGCCCTGCCCTGTGCCCTCGGCTGGATCCTCTTCATGGTCGGACCCTTGTTCGCGTAGCACTCCGCTACGTAGAGGCTGTCTCTGTCCAGATTGCTGTTGTTCTCCGCGTTTGCTGCAGCGGATTCCAGAAGCTTCTTGATAAGGGTGGAAGCATATCTCGGATTGTAGGTAACGATTCCGAGTGCGGTGTTCAGGTCCTTGCCCCTGATTGCATCGAGTACGAAGCATGCCTTCTGTACCGATACCCTGGCGTATGAAAGCTTAGCGCTCGGGCGGGTATCCTTAACGGCATTTCTTTCTCTTTTGATCTGCGATCTATGTCCTTTTGCCATAGTAGATAGTTCTCCTTTCCGATTGCTTATCTGCCGGTCTTCTTCTCATCCTTGCCATGGCCGCGGAAAGTCCTGGTGGCTACGAACTCACCAAGCTTGTGACCGACCATATCTTCGGTGACGAATACCGGAACATGCTTTCTGCCGTCATGCACAGCGATCGTGTGTCCGACGAACTGCGGGAAGATAGTAGAACGGCGTGACCAGGTCCTGATCACGGACTTCTGTCCGGAAGCGTTCAGTGCATCGATCTTCTTTAAAAGCGATTCATCTGCGAACGGTCCTTTTTTCAGTGAACGATGTGACATATTCTCTTATCCTCCTTCCTTACTTAATCGCTCTGCCGTCGCGGCGTCTCACGATCAGCTTGTTCGAATTCTTTTTCTTCTTTCTGGTCTTAAGGCCGAGAGCGGGCTTGCCCCACGGAGTGCTCGGGCCGGGACGGCCGATCGGGGCGCGGCCCTCGCCGCCGCCGTGCGGATGGTCGTTCGGGTTCATGACGGAACCTCTGACCGTGGGACGGATGCCCATGTGGCGCTTGCGGCCGGCCTTGCCGATGTTCACGAGGTTGTGCTCGCCGTTGCCGACGACGCCGATGGTCGCGCGGCACTCGATCGGCACCATGCGCATTTCGCCGGAGGGAAGACGCAGGGTCGCGTACTCGCCTTCCTTCGCCATGAGCTGTGCGGAGTTGCCGGCGGAACGGACCATCTGGCCGCCCTTGCCGGGAAGGAGCTCGATGTTGTGGATGTTCGCGCCGACCGGGATGAGGCTTAAGGGCAGGCAGTTGCCGACTCTTGCTTCGGCGTGCTCGCCGCTCATGACGGTCATGCCGTCGGTCAGGCCTTCGGGCGCGAGGATGTATGCCTTCTCGCCGTCTGCGTAGCAGATCAGGGCGATGTTGGCGGAACGGTTCGGATCGTACTCGATGCCGACGACCTTTGCGGGGATGCCGTCCTTGGAGTTGCGCTTGAAGTCGATGATCCTGTACTTCTGTCTGTTTCCGCCGCCGTGATGACGGACGGTGATCTTACCCTGGTTATTGCGGCCGGCCTGCTTCTTCTTGCCGGCAAGAAGCGAACGCTCCGGGCTCTTCTTGGTGATCTCCGAGAAATCCGAGCCGGTCATCTGCCTTCTTGAGGGTGTATAAGCTTTATAAGTCTTTATACCCATGAGTGATTCTCCTCTTCTTGTTTCTTATCGCAGTGTCTCTGCATAGTTTCCGGATCACAGGCCCTTGAAGATCTCGATGGGCTTGGAATCCTTGGTCAGTGTAACGATCGCCTTCTTGGACTTCGCAGTCCGTCCGATCACCAGGCCGCGGCGCTTGTCCTTGCCGGGCTTGTTCATGGTATTGACCGACTCGACCTTCGTGCCGGGGAACATCTTTTCGACTGCCTCCCGGATCTGGGATTTGTTTGCTTCGGGCGCCACAAGGAAGGTGTACTTGTTGTCAGCCATGATGTTCATCGAGGTCTCGGAAACAACCGGCTTAAGGATAACGTCATAGTATGCTAAAGCTGCCATTATGCATATACCTCCTCGATATCAGAGACTGCCTTCTTCGTCGTGAGCACCGTGTCGTACTTCAGGACGTCGTAGACATTCAGGCTTCCGACCTGGGTGGTCTTCACATCCGGGATGTTCCTTGCGGAAAGGATGACGTTCTCATCCACGCTGTCCAGGATCACGAGGGCCTTGTCAAGGTTGAAGGCCTTCAGGACGTTCGCCATGTCCTTCGTCTTCGCGGCCTCGAACTTCAGATCGTCGAGGACCAGGAACTTGCCGTCCGTAACGGCCGAGCTGAGCACGGACTTTAAAGCCGCTCTCTTCTCTTTCTTATTCATGGACACGGTATAGTCTCTCGGCACGGGCGCGAATACGACGCCGCCGCCTGCCCACTGCGGAGCTCTGGTCGAGCCCTGTCTCGCGTGGCCGGTGCCCTTCTGCCTCCAGGGCTTCCTTCCGCCGCCGGAAACTTCGGAGCGGGTCTTGGCCTTCTGGGTGCCCTGGCGGAGATTCGCCAGCTGGGCGACTACTGCCTTATGTACAAGATTCTCGTTCACGGGAGCGCCGAATACGCTGTCGTTGAGCTCGATCTTATCGATTTCTTTACCCTGCATGTTGTATACAGCTACGTTTGCCATGTTAAGCTTCCTCCTTTCTCTCCGATCACTTCGCCTGCTTTACAGACTCTTTGATGGTAATCAGGGACTTCTTCGGTCCGGGTACGGAACCCTTAACGAGGAGCAGGTTGTTCTCTGCATCGACCTTGATAACTTCGAGATTCTGAACGGTACGCAGTACGCTTCCCATATGTCCGGGCATTCCCTTGCCCTTCCAGACGCGGCCGGGCGTGGTAGCCGGGCCGTTGGAGCCCTGGTGCCTGTGGAACTTGGAACCGTGCTTCATGGGGCCCCTGTGCTGTCCGAGACGCTTCACGGCGCCCTGGAAGCCTTTACCCTTGGAGACCGCGGTCGCGTCGACCTTGTCGCCGGTCTCGAAGATGTCGGCCTTGATCTCGTCCTTTACGCTGTAATCGGACGCGTTCTCGAGCTTGAGTTCCCTTAAGTATCTCTTTACGGAGACACCCGCCTTGTCAAACTGGCCCTTATCCGGCTTGTTGACAAGCTTTTCCCTGATGTCGGCAAAGCCGACCTGGACAGCATCGTATCCGTCGGTTTCCGCGGTCTTGACCTTCGTTACGACGCAGGGTCCGGCCAGCAGAACAGTTACAGGTACGAGTTCGCCACTTTCGGAGAAGACCTGGGTCATTCCGACCTTGGTGGCAAGGATCGCTTTCTTCATTCGATTTTCCTCCTTGAATAATCTTTTAGCGGAGCGGCTGTGCCGCTCTTGAAAGACCAGCGCATCACTTTGGCGTGATGAAAGGTTCTTTCTTTATATTATGTACAAGCTCATGCCCGTACAGAATACGCTTCGTTTATGCCTCGGCGGGCTTTGCGGCGGGCTTCTTCGCAGCCGGCTTCTTTGCGGCGGGCTTGCGGGACGCCGGCTTCGTGACGAGCTGGCTCCTCTGGCCGCGGTTCTTGTCCGCTTCGTTCTTCATCTGGACGTCGATGTAGACGCCGGCCGGGATGTCGAGCCTCTGAAGGGTCTCCATGGTCTTCGGGCCGGGATTGATGACGTCGATCAGTCTCTTGTGGGTGCGCTGCTCGAACTGCTCGCGGCTGTCCTTATACTTGTGCACAGCGCGAAGGATGGTGATGATCTCCTTCTTCGTGGGAAGCGGGACCGGTCCGCTGACCTCGGATCCCGTCTTCTTGCAGCTCTCGACGATCTTTGCCGCGGACTGGTCCACGAGCTGATGATCGTAAGCCTTCAGTGTGATTCTCATGATCTGGTTTGCCATAAAAAAAGTCGCCTCCTATTCGTACTTTTCAAAGCAGTACGACAAGTGGTGACTGTACACGTTGCCGGGTGTGTCGCTTTTGTTCTCGACATTGCACCCCCGCTATCCGGCCTCAAGCCGGAGCCTGATTCTGGTACAGTGACTTGTCGCCAAGGTTTGTCTGACATTCGCTCCCTGTAAAAACCTGCAGATGCTTATGTATTTGCAATCGGCAGCAACCTTACAGATCAACGCTATCATGCCACAGCCTCGATAGGATAACACAAAAGCGCCTGCGGATGCAAGCGCTTTTCATGAAATATTGTTCTTTTTTTTGTACAATCCGGAGTCGCCCTCCGTTTAAGCCCCCGGGGGCCCCGATCAGTACTCCGAAGTGAAGAAGACCGGTTCCTGCAGATCGCTCACGTCGCCGAGACCGCCGTCCCTCCGGCCGTTCGCGTCGGACCTGAAGTCGACGTCGTCGCTCTTCTTGTTCTTGTTGTGGTTCTTCACGATGCTGCCGCTCTTGTTGACCAGCCAGACCGTTTCGTTCACCTGGTAGTAGGCGTAGGCGGAATCGTAGGCCTTCTGGAGCTTGCCCATGTAGTAGAGCTTCCCGTTGTGGACCCCGTTGTAGCCGTAGCCGTTCGTGTCGAACAGATAGCTCGCGACGGTGCCGTCCGCCTCGGTGATGTTCTTCTCGCCGAGCTGCAGGCAGCTCTCGGTCTTCGTTCCGAAGTACATGCTGGTCTGGACGCCGTTGCTCCTCTCCACCCTGCGGAGCCCGTAGACCGGGTTGCCGTATTCGTTGAAGAGATAGGTCCTCGTCACGCCGTTCTTGGTGAGGCGCTTGAAGCGGGCGTTCAGGGTCTCGTCAGAGTCGTCCTCGCTGATGGTCTTGCCGTAGGTGGGCTTGCCGACCGCGTCGAAGTAGAACCACTGTACGTCGGTGCCGAACTCCTGGGTCTCGGGCGGATACGCCGAGAGCCAGCCGGTATGCGCCGCGCCGTAGGTCCCGATGGACGCGGAGTCGTTGTAGTACTTGTAGCCCGCGATGGCCGGGGTCGTGTCGGCGAGCTTCACCCAGCCGACGCACATGCGGCCGTAATAGTCGAACGCGTATTTGTTGCCGCCGATGGTCTGCTCCTTGAAGGAATCGTAGTCGGACGCCCGGACCAGCTTGCCCGAGGACTGGAAGTAGAACCAGTAGGTGCCCCCGGTCTCCGCGAGCTCCATGGTGCCCTGGTAGTCCACGTACATGTCCTCCGCGGGCTCGAGCTGCTTCCATCCGGAGGTGACCATGCGGCCGCCTGCCTCGGGATCGCAGTAGTAGTAGTTGTCCTGGTCGTTGACCCAGCCGGTGGCCATGGAGCCGTCTTCGCTGAAGTAGTACCAGATGCCGTTGACCTGGCGCGCGCGGTTCATGAGCATCTTCCCGTTGCCGTCGAAGTAATACCACTTGCCGTCGATCTGGCGCCAGGCGTTGGTGACCATGCTGCCGTCCGAGTCGGCGTAGCGGTTCTCATCGACGATGCGGTCCTTGACCATGCCGCCGTCGTCGCCGAGATAATAGTACTTGCCGTCGCTGGAAGCCTTCCAGGTATTATAGACCTTGCTGTCGTTCTGGTAAAAGACCCACTGGTTGTTCTCGAAGGTCCATCCCTCCGCCGCAAGGGCTGCCGTTGCCGTAAGCGCCGCGGCCGCCGCCGCGAGCACGATCGTTTTCAGTAACTTTTTCATGCCTTCTCCTAAGCAATACGTAAAGCGGACAGGTCAGATCCCGCCCACGGTAAAAGTATAGCAATATTGGATGTACGAAACAAGGAACAAAGTCTTTCTTAATTATTACAACTTGTTTACTTTGCAGGTAACTGTTCAGAACCCCTTCGAAAACAGGAGCTTTCCGGGAGCTTGCTCACAGAAAAGCTCCTGGTTTCGAAGGAGGGTACCGACAGGTACCGCCCCCGCATGAGCAAAATTTCGCT
>JAEEGL015973870.1_pt1 | contig 50259 bp, 48 predicted proteins | sample 9134231 | NCBI WGS metagenome assembly JAEEGL01 (sample SAMN16246548, study PRJNA631951) | gut metagenome | biome: gut microbiome; feature: rumen; material: fiber-attached | host: Bos | place: Iran: Karaj | collected 2018-10 | reverse complement strand
GGCGGAGGCCGACGCGCTCGCCGACGAGCGCAGTGCCTATAAGGAGTTCCGCTACGATATGGACTACACCGACGTGACCAACGCGATATCGGACGCCGCGCGTACCACTGCGCTCGATATCCATGCGAAGGCGATCGTCGTCGTCACGCAGACGGGCAACTCGGCGAGAAAGGTCTCAAAGTTCCGGCCGACTACACCGATAATCGCGGCGACGCCGGAGGTGCGCACCTTCCACCAGCTCGCGCTTTCGTGGGGCGTTTATCCGGTGCTTTCCAAATACTGCTCCACAACCGATGAGTTGTTCCGCGAGGCGGTGCTCTGTGCCAAAAAGACGGGCATTGTCGGGGACGGCGACAGGGTCGTCATCACATCGGGGGCGCTTGCCGGGGAATACGGAGGGACGAACACGATGAAGGTGCAGACGATCGGGGAAGAATGACATCATATATTAGAACGGAAAGGGACGTAAAATGTATTACCGTAGCACACGTGACAGCAGCCGCAGAGTAACGGCGGCCCAGGCGATAGTATCCGGCCTTGCGCCGGACGGAGGGCTTTTTGTGCCGGAGGAGCTCCCGAGCATCTCGCTCAGGGAGATCGAGGCGATGGCGGAGCTGGATTATCCCAAGCTTGCCGCCGAGGTTTTGGCGCGCTATCTCGGCGATTATTCCGTCGGGGAGCTGCTCGGCTTCACCGAAAAGGCCTATTCAAAGGCAAAATTCCCTGCGGAGACGCCGGCGCCTGTCGTGGAGCTGGACAAGGGCAGATATCTGCTCGAGCTGTTCCGCGGGCCGACCTGCGCGTTCAAGGATTTTGCACTGCAGATGCTGCCGTTCCTGCTCACCTCTGCGCTGAAAAAGACCGGAGAGACACGTGAGGCGGTGATACTGACGGCGACCTCCGGAGACACCGGCAAGGCGGCGCTCGAGGGCTTCGCCGACGTGCCGGGGACCAGGATATTCGTGTTCTATCCCTCCGGCGGCGTTTCCGCGATCCAGCGTCTCCAGATGGTGACGCAGCGCGGGGACAACGTGGGCGTCTGCGCAGTGAAGGGGAATTTCGACGACGCGCAGACCGGCGTGAAGCAGATCTTCGGCGATGCGGAATTCGCAGAGGAGCTGAGCCGCCGCGGCTTTTTCCTGTCCTCCGCCAACTCCATCAACTGGGGCCGTCTGCTCCCGCAGATCGTGTATTATTTCTCCGCCTACTGCGACTATGTGAACGCCGGAAAGATCGCCGCCGGGGAGGAGATCGTGTTCTGCGTCCCCACCGGGAACTTCGGCAACATCCTCGCCGGCTGGTTCGCCGGGCGCATGGGACTTCCGGTCAAGCGCTTCGTCTGCGCCTCCAACGCCAACGACGTGCTGACCGAATTCATCCGGACCGGCGTTTATAACAAGAACCGGCCGTTCCACCTGACGATCTCGCCGAGCATGGACATCCTCGTGTCCAGCAATCTGGAGCGCCTGCTCTATATGCTCTGCGGCGATCAGCAGACGAAAGCGTTCATGGCGCAGCTCAGCGCGGAGGGACGCTATGACGTCGGGGAAGCGGTGCATGCGGGGATCGCGAAGCGGTTTTATGCAGCCTGCTGCGATGACGACGCGACGCGCGCCCGGATCGACCGCGTTTGGAAGCAGTACGGCTATCTGATCGACACGCACACCGCCGTCGCCGCGGAAGCGATCGAACAGTACCGCGTACAGACCGGCGACGATACGCCCGCGGTGGTCGTGTCCACGGCGAGCCCCTTCAAGTTCGCCGCCGATGTCTGCGCAGCGCTCGGCGCAGAAGCGGGGGAGGATCCGCTCGCGTCGCTGTCCGCGTTCTGCGGCATCCAGACGCCCGCCCCGCTGAGCGGCCTGGACAGCCGCCCCGTCCGTTTTGACGGCGTGACCGATAAGGCGGACATGCTCGCGACGGTCGACGCATTCCTCCGCTGACCGGCGTTCAGCGACTTCGCGCCCCCGCCCGAGACAAGCGGGCGGGGGCTTATTTCCGGAATAAGGCAGTGTTTCTCCATGTCGCTTTATGTGATCGGCGACCTGCACCTCTCCTTCGGCTGCGACAAGCCGATGGACGTATTCGGCGGCCGCTGGGAAAACTATATAGATAAGCTGCGCGAAGGATTCTCGACCCTTCGCCCGGGGGACACGACCGTGCTGTGCGGCGACCTCTCCTGGGGGATGTCGCTGGAGGAAGCCCTGGAGGATTTTCGGTTTATCCACACGCTTCCGGGACGAAAGATCGTTCTCAAAGGAAACCACGATTACTGGTGGACGACAGCGACGCAGGCCAGGCGGTTCCTCTCGGAAAACGGGATCGACAGCATCGAGTTTCTGAACAACAACGCGCTGCTCTATGATGAGACGGCGCTGTGCGGCACGCGCGGCTGGACGTTCGAGACGGTGTCCGCCGGAGAGCACGACCGCAAGATGCAGAGACGTGAGTTGATGCGGCTTGAAGCGAGTCTGAAAGCGGCGGGAGAGCGCAGCAAGCTGGCATTCCTGCATTATCCGCCGAAGCTGCTGACGAGCGAGTGGACCGAAGCGATCGAGCTGATGCGCGCATACGGCGTGCGAAACTGCTGGTACGGCCACCTGCACGGCGCGGGATGCGCTCAGGCATTTGAGGGCGAATACCGCGGCATCCGTTTCCGACTGGCTTCGGCGGATCATCTGCACTTTATTCCGCAAAAAATATTATGAATATTCTGTGAAATTGTTTGCATTTCACGGTATCATTTGGTATACTACTATGGCATTATTGGGCAGAGCAGGAATGCTTTGCCGCTTGAAAACGAAATCAGGGTACGCTGATCAATACAGGAGGAGAAACCCCATGGACATCAAGAACATAAAAAGAGAAGACGGAAAGCTCAGCTTCCAGGTGCTTGTCGAGGCCGAAACCTTCGAGAAGGCCGTCAACCAGGCCTATCTGAAAGCGAAAAAGAGCATTTACGTCCCCGGCTTCCGCAAGGGCAAAGCGCCCCGCATGGTCATCGAGGGCATGTACGGCGAGAAGGTCTTCTATGACGACGCCGTCGAGGGCATCGCGCTGGACGCGTTCCGCGCAGGGATGGAAGAAGCAAAGGACCGCACCGTCGGCGATCCTGCGATCACCGCTTACGACGTTGGCGAGGACAAGACGCTTTCCATCGATTTCGAGATCGCACTCTATCCGGAAGTGACGCTGGGACAGTATAAGGGCATCGAAGCGGAAAAGGATTCCGACAAGGTCGCCGCGGCGGACGTCAACAAAGAGCTCGAGTCTGTCCGCAAGCGCAACGCCCGCATCGTTACCGTCGACCGCGCGGCCAAGATGGGCGACACCGTCAACCTGGACTATGACGGTTATAAGGACGGCGTCCGCTTTGACGGCGGCAAGGCCGAGGGGCACGATCTCGTGCTCGGCTCCGGAAGCTTTGTACCCGGCTTCGAGGAGCAGATCGTCGGCATGGCGGCCGGCGAAGAGAAGGACATCGACATCACCTTCCCGGAGAACTATCACGAAGGCCTCGCCGGCGCCGCGGTCGTTTTCAAGATCAAGGTCAACGAGGTCAAGGAATCCCAGCTTCCCGAGCTGGACGACGAGTTCGCAAAGGACGTCTCCGAGTTTGACACGCTCAAGGAGTACAAGGCCAGCATCAAGAAAGACCTCGCCGCGCAGAAGAAGGCCGCAGCCGAGGCCTCTTTCCGCAGCCGTGTCCTGGGCAAGGCCGTCGAGAATATGACCGTCAGCATCCCGCCCGTCATGGTCGATGAGCGCGTCAACGCCGTCATCAACGACTATGCACGCAACTGCGCCATGCAGGGGCTCACGCTGAAGCAGTATTTCTCCATGATGGGCGCGGATGAGGCGACCTTCCGCAGCTATATCCGCCCGAACGCGGAGAATGAGGTGAAGAGCGAGCTGCTGCTCGAGAAGGTCGCAGAAGCAGAGGACATTCAGGTCACGCCCGAGGAGATCGAGGAAGAATACAAGAAAGCCGCCGAGACATACAATGTGGAGATCGAGAAGGTCAAGAGCAGCGTGACCGAGGACATGATCGAGCGTGACCTCAAGCTGCGTAAGGCGGCCGATCTGATCGCAGAGAGCGGCGTCGCCGTCGAAAAAGCCGAGAGCGCAGAGCCGGAAGGCGAAGCAAAGCCGGAGGCAGAGGCGGCTGAGAAGAAGCCCGCCAAGAAGCCCGCTGCGAAGAAAACCGCAAAGAAGGAAGAACCGAAGACCGAGGAGGAATAATCCGGAAACGAACCGGGTATGCTCTCTGAAATCGGACACCGAAGCAGCAACGCGAAAGGAGAGTACTCTGAATATGAGTCTAGTCCCCTATGTCGTGGAGCAGACCTCCCGCGGCGAGCGCTCCTATGACATTTTCTCCCGACTCCTCAATGACCGCATCGTGATGCTCAGCGAGGAAGTCAATGATACCACAGCGTCCCTGATCGTCGCGCAGCTCCTCTATCTGGAGGCGCAGGATCCCGACAAGGACATCCAGTTCTATATCAACAGCCCCGGAGGATCTGTCACCAGCGGGCTCGCCATATACGACACGATGCAGTACATCAAATGTGACGTTTCCACGATCTGCATCGGAATGGCGGCGAGCATGGGCGCGTTCCTCCTTTCCAGCGGCGCAAAAGGCAAGCGCATCGCACTGCCGAATGCGGAAATCATGATCCACCAGCCGATGGGCGGTTTTCAGGGACAGGCGACGGACATCGAGATCCATGCCCAGCAGATCCTGAAGATCAAGGAAAAACTGACCTCTATTCTGGCGGTCAACTGCGGAAAGACGATTGACGAAGTCCGAGCTGACTGCGAGCGTGACAATTTCATGAGCGCAGAGGAGGCCAGAGATTACGGCCTCATCGACAAGGTTATCTTCAAACGGTAACGGGAGATAGGGGGTATTCGTTACCCCCTATCATACTATCGAGATCCTCATGGATATGGAGTTTTTGAAACAGGTTCAGCGAGCGCGGCTTCTTTGAAACGCCGATCCGGCGCGGCGGGACGGTCACGCGCCGGGCGGAGCGGACTGAATAGACAGCTCGTCTGAACGATTCTGGCAAAGGAATGGACACTCTATGGCAAATAATGACGGAAACAGAACGATCCGCTGCTCCTTCTGCGGCAAACCGCAGTCACAGGTGAACCGGCTGATCGCCGGCAGCGGCTCTTATATATGCGATGAATGCGTCCGGCTGTGCATGGGCATCATCGACGAGGATTACGATCCGCACGCGAATTACCGGCATACCGAACATAAGGCGGAAGCGGCCGAGGCAAACGCCGAGAAGCTCCCGAAGCCGGCGGAGATCCGTGCGGTCCTGGACGATTACATCATTGGGCAGGAGCGTGCGAAGGTGTCCCTGGCGGTCGCGGTATACAACCATTACAAGCGCATTTTCTGCGGAAGTGCCGACAAGGACGTGGAGCTCCAAAAGAGCAACATTCTGCTGGTCGGGCCGACCGGAAGCGGAAAAACCCTCTTTGCGCAGACGATGGCGCGTTTGCTGGATGTGCCCTTCGCGATCGCCGACGCGACCACGCTGACGGAGGCCGGTTATGTCGGAGAGGATGTGGAAAACATCCTGCTCCGTCTTCTGCAGGCGGCTGACTTCGACGTGGAGCGCGCGCAGCACGGGATCATTTACATCGATGAGATCGACAAGATCTCCCGAAAGAGCGAGAACACGTCCATCACGCGCGATGTATCCGGCGAGGGCGTACAGCAGGCGCTGCTGAAGATCCTGGAAGGAACGGTCGCCGCTGTCCCGCCGCAAGGCGGGCGCAAGCATCCCCATCAGGAGTTCATCCACGTGGATACGACCAACATCATGTTCATCTGCGGCGGCGCGTTCGACGGACTGGAAAAGATCATCGAGCAGCGGATGGACAAAAAAAGCATGGGCTTTGAGGCGGAGATCCGGAGCAATAAAGAGCGCAACGTCGGCGCGATCCTGCAGAATGTGCAGCAGCATGATCTGCTGCGCTTCGGCATCATTCCGGAGCTGATCGGCCGCATGCCGGTCATCACGACGCTCGATTCCCTGAGCAGGGAGGATCTGGTCCGCATCCTGACCGAACCCAAGAATGCGCTGACGAAGCAGTATAAGGCGCTGATGGCGCTGGACAACGTGGAGCTGGAATATGAACCGGAAGCGCTGGAAGCCATTGCGGACCGGGCCATCGAGATGGAGATCGGCGCGCGCGGCCTGCGCAGCGTCATGGAGCGCGCCATGACCTCCGTCATGTACGAAGTGCCCTCCGATCCCGGCATACGGAAGGTGATCATCACCGCCGACTGCATCCGGAACGGGACGCAGCCGGAGATGCTCCGCGCCTGACCGAAAAAGGAAATCATTTACCGCCGTCGAGGCGGAACCGCATGAGGAATACTATGGAAGAACGCAATTTGATCCTGACGATGCCGCTGCTGCCGCTTCGCGGCCTGACGGCTTTCCCGGGAACTGTACTGAATTTTGACGTGGAACGGCCCATGTCCGTCGCAGCGCTGAACGCGGCACTCGGCGCGAACCAGCAGATCTTTCTGGTGACCCAGAAGGAGATCTCCACCCCTGTGCCCTCCGCGACGGAGCTTTATGATGTCGGCACGGTCTGCACGATCCGCCAGATCCTGCGGATTCCCGGCGGCGGGATGGTAAAGGTCATGGTGGAGGGACAGTACCGCGCCAAAGCGATTGAGGTCCATGAGACCGCGCCGAGCTATACGGCGGACGTCCAGCGGATCGACACCAAGCCCTGCCCGGTGTCGACTCCGAATCTGGAGGCGCTTCTGCGGCGCTGCCTGTCGCTTTTTGAGGAATATGCCGCCGTTTCCGGCGCTGTGACGCCGGAAATGTTCCTGACGGCCGCGGATTGCAGCGACCTTGGGCAGACTGCGGATTACGTCGCGCAGAATGTTGGCCTGAAGCATACCGAAAAGCAGGCGCTGCTGGAGGAGTACCGCGCGCGCCAGCGGATGACGATGCTCAACCGCATGCTGCGCCGGGAGATCACGGTCCTTACGCTTGAAAAGGACCTGGACGACGCGACCAAGGAAGAAATGGATCACGCGCAGCGGGATTATTTCCTGCGGGAGCAAATGAAGATCATCCGCAGCGAGCTGGGCGAGACGGAGGACGACGCGCCGGAGGAGCTTTCGGATTATCGCAGCCGGATCCGCGAACTGAACCTCGCGCCGGAGATCGAGGAAAAGCTTCTGAAAGAGGTCTCCAAGCTGGCAAAGCAGCCCTTTGGCAGCGGTGAGAGCGCGGTGATCCGCGCTTATCTCGACACCTGTCTTGAGCTTCCGTGGAATCAGCGCACGAAGGACACGATCGACGTCGCCAAGGCGAAGAAATGTCTCGACGAGGATCATTACGGGCTGGATAAGGTGAAGGAGCGTATTCTGGAGTTCCTTGCGGTGCGCCAGATCTCTCCGCAGACAAAGAGCAGTGTGCTCTGTCTCGTCGGCCCGCCCGGCGTCGGCAAGACCAGCGTCGCAATCTCTGTCGCCCGCGCCATGAACCGATCGCTCGCCCGCATTTCTCTGGGCGGCGTGCACGACGAGGCGGAGATCCGCGGCCATCGCAAGACCTATGTCGGCGCCATGCCCGGCCGCATCGTCGCGGGACTCCAGCAGGCGAAGAACATGAACCCGGTGATGGTCCTCGACGAGATCGATAAGCTCGGCTCCGATTACCGCGGGGATCCCTCCGCGGCGCTGCTCGAGGTGTTCGACGCGGAACAGAACAACAGCTTCCGCGACAATTTCCTTGAGATCCCGCTGGATCTGAGCGACATCCTCTTCATCACCACCGCCAACACGACGGATACGATCCCGCGGGCGCTGCTGGACCGCATGGAGGTCATCGAGCTCTCGAGCTATACCGACGAGGAAAAGCTCCAGATCGCACGCGCGCATCTTCTGCCGAAGCAGAGAAAAAAGCACGGCCTCACCGTCGCGCAGCTGCGCGTCAGCGACGACGCGATGCGGGAGATCATCTCTGACTATACGCGCGAATCCGGCGTCCGCATCCTTGAGCGCGAGCTCTCGGCGATCTGCCGAAAGACCGCGAGGATCATCGCGTCCGGGGAACGGAAATCCGTCTCCGTGCGCGCGGGACAGCTCGACAAGTATCTCGGCGTACCGAAGTTCCGCGAAAACCGGCTCTACCCGAAGGATGAGATCGGTCTGGTCCGCGGCCTGGCCTGGACGAGCGTCGGCGGGGAAGTGCTGGATGTGGAAGCGGCCGTCATGGACGGCAACGGCAAGCTGGAACTGACCGGAAACCTGGGTGACGTCATGAAGGAGTCTGCCCGCGCTGCGGTCAGCTATATCCGTACCCGCTGCAGCATGCTCGGCATCGACCCGGAGTTTTATAAGACAAAAGACATTCATATCCATTTCCCGGAGGGCGCCGTCCCGAAGGACGGACCGAGCGCAGGCATCACGATCTGCATCGCGCTGATCTCCGCGCTGACGAACCTGCCGGTTCGGAGAGACATTGCCATGACGGGAGAAATCAGCATCCGTGGGCGGATCCTGCCCATCGGCGGCCTGAAGGAAAAGACCATGGCCGCGCTGCGGACAGGGATCCACACGGTGATCATCCCCGCGGAGAACGAAAAGGATCTTGCGGAGATCGATCAGACCGTCCGCTCCGCGCTGAATTTCGTCACGACAGATCATGTTGATAAAATCCTTGATACCGTGCTGGTCCGCACGGCGAAGCCGGAGGACACGCCGCTTGCCGCGGCGATCATCCCGGCGGCGGAGCGCGGCGTTCAGCGGATCCGTCATTGAGCGTTCGATATGAATATCCACAATGTCGAGTTTATCAAGTCCGCAGCATCGCCGGGCGCCTTCCTCTGCGACGGGAGGCCGAATATCGTCTTTTCCGGAAAGAGCAACGTCGGAAAAAGCTCGGTCATCAACTGCCTGCTGAACCGCAAAAATTTCGCCCGCGTCGGAGCGCAGCCCGGAAAGACCGTCCACATCAACTATTTTCTGGTGGATCAGACCGCATATTTTACGGACCTTCCCGGTTACGGCTACGCAAAGGTGTCCCAGAAGGAGCGCGAGCGCTGGGCTGCGCTCATGGAGGCCTTCTTTTCGAGGAAGGAACACATCACGCTCGGGATCATGATCGTTGACGCGCGGCATAAGCCCACCGCGGACGACGTGACGATGGCGGCGTGGTTCCGTGAAAGCGCATGCCCGATGGTCGTTGCCGCCAATAAGGTGGACAAGCTCGCCAAGCGCGAGATCGAGGGAAATCTGGCCCTGATCCGCGAAACGCTTTCCCTCGGAGAGACAACGGCGCTCATTCCGTTTTCCGCGGAAAAGGGCATCGGAAGAGACCGCCTGCTGGCGGAGATCATGAGGGCTGTCTGAGAATGGAACAGGAACCGACCTACCATCTGGAAGGGATCGTCAGGAGCCGGCAGGAGACGGAGGACTTTGAAGGGCCGCTGACGCTGATCCTGATGCTTCTGAGCAAAAACAAAATAGAGATCCGGGATATCCCGGTTTCGGAGATCCTGGAGCAGTATCTTGCCTATCTGGATGAGATGAAGGCGATGGATCTGGAGATCGCCAGCGAATTCGTCCAGATGGCGTCCTACCTCCTGTATATCAAGACAAAGATGCTTCTCAGCACCGAGGAGGAGCTGGACGAGCTGGAGGTGCTGATCGCTTCTCTGGAGCAGATGAAATCCAGAGACGTCTACGCATCGATCCGGGAGGTGTGCCCGGAACTGCAGAAGCTTGCGGAGACGGGCGGCCGATACCTGACCAAGGAGCCGGAAGCGCTGCCCGCCGCGAGGGAATACCGATACCGCCACGAGGGCTGGGAACTGCTCCAGGCCATGATGTCCGTACTGCTCCGCGCGAAGAGCGCGCCCGAGGAGGAAGCGTCTGAACCGGAGCGGCAAAGACGCATCTATCCGAAAAGGATCGTATACAACGTCCGTGAAAAAAGCAGGGAGATCCTGCTGCGCCTGCGCGCGGCGGGAAAACTCTCGTTGAACGAATTTTACAGAATGAGCCGCAGCCGCAGCGAGGTAGTCGCAACGTTCATCTCCATCCTGGAGCTGTGCAGTATCGGGCGGACCGGGCTGCAGCGCGAAGGCGACCAGATCATGGTGAGCTTTGCCGGCGGCGATATTGATGAGATCCTCGAACAGATCGGGGATCCGTGAGGACAGAAACATGGAGTTGAATGAAACAGCCGCCGCCGTGGAGGCGATCCTTTTCGCGGCCGGAGAACCGGTCCCGGCGGAGCGGATCGCGCTGGTGCTCGGTGTGGAAGCGGAAGACGTGCTTCAGGCGGCGGAATTGCTGGAGCGGCAATACAGCGAACAGAAGCGGGGCATTCGCCTGCTCCGGCTGGAGCGGAAGCTGCAGCTTTGCTCTGCGCCGGCGTACGCCGACATGATCACGCGCGCGCTGGAACAGCGCAGGCCGCCAAGCCTCTCCCAGGCGGCGCTGGAGGTCCTTTCCATTGTCGCGTATTTCCAGCCCGTGACGCGGGCATATATCGATCAGATCCGCGGCGTGGACAGCGCCTATACGGTCGGCGTCCTTGCGGAACGCGGCCTGATCGAGCCGTGCGGCAAGCTGGATGTCCCGGGACGCCCGACGCTGTACCGGACCGGGGATTCCTTCCTCCGGACGATGAACATTCGGTCCCTCGAGGAGCTGCCCTCTCTGCCGGACATCGGAACGGACGAGGGGATCATCGCTCTGCAGAACAAGATCGACGAGCTGAAGTCAGGCGAGCTGGAAGGACAGATCAGTTTTTCGGAAACAGACTGAACGCAACGCTTGATCCTCGAAATGAAAGGGGGCGCCGCATTTGATTGCATGGATGATCGTCATTGTTCTTCTGCTGCTGATTCTGGCGTTCCCGGTAGGGATCGACGCGGCGTATGACGGCGACGACCGCTTTCTCAAGCTGAAGCTGGGCCCTTTCCGGAAAACGATCCTGCCGAAGGATCAGAAGAAGAAAAAGAAGGAAAAACGGGAAGAGAAGCCGGAGCAGGCGCAGCCGGAGGAAAAAAAGAAGAAGCAGAGTCTGACGCTCGACGATATCCTGACGCTTGCGGAGATCGGATTGGACGCGCTCCGCAGATTCCGCATCCATCTGAGCGTAGACCGATTCCGGCTCTACTGGACGGCGGCGGCATCCGATCCCTATTCCGCCGTACAGCAGTACGGACGGGTCAACGCCGCGCTCGGCGCGCTGGCGGCAAAAGCCCATGCCGCACTAAAGATCCGGGATGAGGATATCCGAACGACGCTGGACCTCGAGGCGGAGCACCCGACGGTGCGGACGCGGCTGGTCCTCAGCATACAGATCTGGGAGATCCTGCTGATCGGCCTGAGCGCCGGTTTTGCAGGACTGCGATGGTTCTTGAAGAAAAAACGTGATGCGCGGGCCGCCGCAGCGGCCGAAAAGGAAAGGAGCAGTCAGGATGGAGAACTCTAATATCGGCAATCTGATGGAGATCACGATGCAGAAGATCCGCGATATGGTGGATGTGAACACAGTCGTCGGCTCGCCGATCACGACGCCGGACGGGATCACGATCATTCCGGTCAGCCGCATCAGCTATGCCTTTGCCAGCGGCGGCAGCGACTTCCGCGTCAAGGAGAAGCCGGGGTTCGGCGGCGGCAACGGCGCCGGCGTCAAGATCGAGCCGATCGGATTCCTCATCGTGAAGGAGGGGAACGTCCGTATGGTTTCCATCACGCCGCCGGCCAGCAATACCATCGACCGCGTGATCGAAAAAGCGCCGGAGCTGATGGATACCGTTGAGAGCTTCCTGAAGAAGCGTACGCCGGATGAAAAAGAATAAACCCACGGGTCAAAAACCATAATAAGCACTGCCTGACAGAGAAGGGTGGTGCTTGTTTTGAAACGAAGACTGATCCCGCTGCTTTTGCTTGTTTTTCTGGCTGCGCTGCTGCGGATTCCCGCAAATGCGGCGGAGGACGGTCCCGCGGCGATGATCCTTTACGAGCCGCGTACCGGCACGGTGCTGGAGGCGCTGCAGCCGGATGAACCCATGCTGATCGCAAGCACGACCAAGATCATGACGGCGTTGGTCGTGCTGGAGCAGTGCGCGCTGCATGAAACGGTGACGGTCACATCAGCACAGACGGAGATCGAAGGATCATCCGCTTTCCTGCTTCCTGGAGCGACCTACACCGTGGAGGATTTGCTTTACGGACTGATGCTCGCTTCCGGAAACGACGCGGCCTGCGTGCTGGCGGAGCACACCGCGGGCAGCATCGAGGGCTTCGCGGATCTGATGAACGCGAAAGCCGAGGCGCTGGGATTGAAGAATACGCATTTTGTCAATCCGCACGGGCTCAACGATCCGGAACACTTTTCCACAGCCCGCGATCTTGCCCTGCTCACGGCGGCGGCCATGCAAAACGAGGTGTTCTGCAGGATCTTCGGCGCCCGGAGCTACACAGCCCACGGCGTGGAATACACCAACCACAACAAGCTCCTGGACACCTGCGAGGGCTGCCTCGGCGGAAAGACCGGCTATACCCGCGCAGCGGGCAGGACGCTCGTTTCCTGCGCGGAAAGGGACGGTCTGCGGCTGATCTGTGTGACGCTCTCCGATCCGAACGACTGGGAGGATCACCGGCGGAGCTATGATCATGCCTTTGCTGCTTATGCCTTCCTTCCTTTCCCGGCGGAGGAATGGGAACGGATCCCTGTCATTTCGGGAACCGCGCCGTCGGTTGTCGTCGGCTGTGATCTGCCCGGCGCGCTTGTGCATCGCGGGGCACGCATCGAGACACGGGTGGAGCTCCCGCGCTTTCTCTTTGCGCCGGTCGCGTCCGGCGAACCGATCGGAGCGGTCGGCGTGTTTGAAAACGGCCGCGTGATCTGCGATTCGGCGCTGTATGCGCGCTTTTCCGTCGCGCTGGATGAGGATGAAAACCTTTCCCCATGGAAGCGCTTTATGAAGAACTGGGCGCAGAGATGCACCGGCGCGTTTCAATCGGGCGAGTTTTTGGCATAAAGGCGGAGGGACGGTATGAAAGAGCGGCTGCAAAAGCTGATTTCCGCCGCAGGACTGGCTTCCCGCAGGCAGGCGGAGCAGATGATCGCAGAAGGCCGCGTTGTCGTGAACGGCATGCCGGCACAGATCGGACAGACGGCCGATCCCGATACGGATGAGATCCTTGTCGACGGCGCGGCCGTCCGGCGTATGGATCAGATCCGCTGTGTCATGCTCAACAAGCCGCGCGGCTATGTGACGACCCTCAGCGATGAAAAGGGGAGACCGACGGTTGCGGAACTGGTTGCCGATGCCGGCGTGCGGCTCTATCCGGTCGGGCGGCTGGATCTGAATTCCGACGGGCTGCTGCTGATGACCAATGACGGCGCGCTTGCCAATGCGGTGATGCACCCGAGAAATGAGATCCGAAAGACCTACCGGACTGTCGTTGCAGGCGATACGGACGCGGCGATGCCCGTTCTGCGCGCGCCGATGGAGCTGGATGGGTACCGGATCCGGCCCGCCGAAGTGTCCGATCTGGGCGGCGGTGCCCTTGAGATCACGATCCATGAAGGGCGGAACCGGCAGATCCGCCGGATGTGCGCCGCTGCGGGGCTCCGTGTGCTGCGGCTGACAAGGATCGCGGAAGGACCGCTGCGGCTCGGCGCGCTGCGGCCGGGCGAATGGCGGGATCTTTCGGAAGAAGAAATGAAACAACTGAGAGATGCGATCGGATATGAGCAACAGGAAAGCTGACGCAGTCGTGATCGGCGGCGGCGCCGCCGGGATGATAGCCGCCATCGAAGCCGGACGCCGCGGAAGACGGGTCATCGTTCTGGAACACGAGGCGTTCTGCGGGAAAAAACTGAGGATCACCGGCAAGGGCCGCTGCAACGTCTGCAATCGGTGCGATGTAAGAACGTTTCTCCAGAACGTGCCGGTCAATCCCAAATTCCTGTACGCGGCGCTGAATCGTTTTACACCGGCCGATACCATGACGTTTTTCGAATCGCTGGGCGTTCCCCTCAAAACCGAGCGCGGGAATCGCGTTTTTCCTGTTTCAGACAATGCGCACGACATCGCGCGCGCGCTGGAAAGCGCGATGCGGAGCGCCGGCGTCCGCGTGCTGAATGAGGATGCCGAAACGGTAATGACCGATTCGGGTGCGGTATGCGGCGTCAAAAGCAGCGGCGGCATCATCGAGTGTACATCCGCGCTGGTCGCGACCGGAGGAGTGTCGTACCCGCTTACCGGCTCCACCGGGGACGGGTTTCGGATCGCCCGCGCGCTCGGCCATACGGTCACACCGCTGCGCCCGTCGCTGGTTCCGCTGACCTCCGATGACGCGGACTGCGCGGAGATGCAGGGATTTTCCCTGCGGAATGTGACGCTGACGCTCTATGACCGTGAGCGAAAAGCGCTCTACAGCGAACTGGGCGAAATGATGTTCGCGCACTTCGGCGTGACCGGCCCGCTCGTGCTGTCCGCCAGCGCGCATATGCGTTCGGAGGATCTGGCGCCGTATACGCTGGAGATCGACCTGAAACCGGGCCTGGACGAGAAGAAGCTGGACGCAAGGATCCTGCGCGATTTTGAAAAATACCGCAACCGAGACTTTTCCAATGCGTTGGACGACCTCGCCGGACGTGCGATGATCCCGGTCCTGGTGCGCCGCTCGGGGATCCCCCCCGAGAAGAAAGTCAACTCGATCACCCGCGCGGAGAGACAGCGCCTGGTGTCGCTGTTCAAGGCATTCAGGATCGGCGTGACGGGAACCAGGCCGATCGCGGAGGCGATCGTGACATCCGGCGGCGTCAGCGTCGGGGAAATCAATCCGAGAAGCATGGAATCAAAGCTGGTGCCGGGACTGTACTTCGCAGGGGAAGTGCTGGATGTGGACGCATATACCGGCGGCTTCAATCTGCAGATCGCCTGGTCCACCGGAAAGCTGGCCGGAGAGCACATATAACGGAGGCACATATGAAAGAAAAGATGATTTCCGTCGCGATCGACGGACCGTCCGGCGCCGGGAAAAGCACCGTCGCCAAAGCGCTTGCAAAACAGTTCCATCTGATTTATGTCGATACAGGCGCGATCTACCGTACGGTGGGCCTGGCCGCGCAGCGCGCAGGCGTCGCGTCGAAGGATGCGGCAGCCGTGATCGCTTTGCTGCCGAAGCTCCGGATCGACATCGCTTACGACGATGAAGGAACGCAGCGGATGCTTTTGAACGGGGAGGATGTCTCGGAAGAGATCCGAACGCCGCTCAGCTCCATTTATGCTTCGGACGTCTCCGCCATTCCGGAGGTGCGGGACTTCCTGATGGACATGCAGCGCGATATGGCGAAGCGCAGCAGCGTCGTCATGGACGGCCGTGACATCGGAACGGTCGTTCTTCCGGACGCGGACCTCAAAATCTTTCTGACTGCCAGCGCGGAGGAACGCGCGCGGCGCCGCTATCTCGAACTGATGCGGCGCGGGAATGCGCCGTCCTTCGCCGAAGTCCTTCGGGATATCGAGTACCGGGACCTGCAGGATTCCACGCGCGCTGCGGCGCCGCTGAAACCGGCAGCGGACGCGGTGTGGATCGACAGCAGCAAGCTGTCCTTTGAAGAAAGCGTTGAGGCGGCGGCGAAGCTCGTCCGCGGAAAGCTGGAAGCATGAAGCGGCTGATCATAGCCGCGAGCGCCGGCTTTTGCGCAGGAGTCGCCCATTCGGTGTCGCTGGCCGAAAAAGCCATTGCCGAAAAGAAGGACCTCTGGTGTCTGGGCGAGCTCATCCATAATCGGGATGAGGTCACAAGACTGGAAACGGCGGGAATGAAGACAGCGGCGAAGCTTTCGGATATCCCTTACGGCGCGGCGGTGCTGATCCGCTCCCACGGGGTCGGAAAGCAGGTCTATTCCTTCCTGGAGCAGCACGGATGTCAGATCATCGATGGGACCTGCGCGCGTGTGAAGCGGATCCACCGCATCGCGGAAAAGACTGCACAAGCGGGAAAAACGCTGATCGTCTTCGGAGAAGCTTCCCATCCTGAGGTACAGGGGATCTGCGGCTGGTGCGAAAACAGCGTGGTCGTGGAGCGGGTCGACCGGCTGGAGGAAACGATCCAAAACGCCTGTGAACACAACCCCAACGGCGCTGCGGTCGTATTCCAAAGTACGGAAACGCAGGACCATATAAAAAAATCGAAAGAAATTCTCAAAAAAATATGTACAAATTGCGATTTATTTGATACAATATGCGATGCTACGCAGATTAGACAGTCAGAGGCATTAGATTTAGGACAAAAATGTGATGCTGTGGTGGTCATTGGCGGAAAGCACAGCGCCAACAGCCGCCACCTGGTGGAGATTTGCGCGGAGGTTTGTAACACAGTTCTTTTTGCAGAAAATGCCAGAGAACTGGACTTATCTCCGCTTGTGGTATTTGATACCGTAGGTATCACCGCCGGCGCTTCGGTGCCGCAGCGGATCATTAAGGAGGTAGAACAAAAGATGTGCGACGAAATCAAAGAGACCGTTGAGGTCAGCGAAACTGCTGCTAAGGAGCCCGAAAAGAGCTTTGAGGAGCTTCTCGAGGATTCCATAAAGACGATATATAACGGGGAGACGGTGAAGGGCGTAGTCGCTGCAATCACCCCGACGGAAGTGACCGTTGATCTCGGTACCAAGCACTCCGGCTACATACCGGTGGAAGAGTTTGCCGATGAAAACGGCACACCGATCGAGGAACTGATCCATATCGGCGACGAAGTCGAAGCATGTGTTGTCCGCGTGAACGACAGCGACGGTATCGTGACCCTCTCCAAGCGCCGTCTGGACGCCGTCAAGAACTGGGAAGACGTCGAGCGCGCCTGCGAGGAAGAGACGGTCGTGGAAGGTGTTGTCACCGAGGAGAATAAGGGCGGCATCGTTGTTTCTGTCAAGGGCATCCGCGTCTTTGTTCCCGCCTCTCAGTCCGGCCTGCCGAGAGATGCTGAGATGAGCCAGCTTCTGAAGCAGAAGGTCCAGCTTCGCATCACCGAGGTCAACAAGGGCCGCAGAAGAGTGGTCGGATCCATTCGCGCGGTGGCCGCAAAGGCGCGCCGCGAGGCGATCGCGAAGATCTGGGAAGAGATCGAGATCGGAAAGCACTATGACGGCGTCGTCAAATCCCTGACCAGTTATGGCGCTTTTGTCGACATCGGCGGTGTGGACGGCATGGTCCATGTTTCCGAATTGAGCTGGAAGCGCATCACCAAGCCCGCGGACGTGGTCGCGGTCGGTGATCAGATCAACGTCTACGTCATTAACTTCGACAAGGAGAACCGCAAGATCTCCCTCGGCTATAAAGACCCGGCCGAGAATCCCTGGACGAAGTTTATGGCGCAGTATAAGGTCGGCGACATCGCGTCCGTTACCGTCGTGAAGCTGATGACCTTCGGCGCTTTCGCGGAGGTCGTGCCCGGCGTTGACGGCCTGATCCACATTTCGCAGATCGCCAACCGCCGCATCGGCCAGCCCGGTGAGGTTCTGAAAGTAGGCGACGTTGTCGATGCGAAGATCACCGCGATCGACGAGGAGAAGCACAAGGTCTCGCTGAGCATCCGCGCGCTCTCTGAGCCCGCGCCCGCGGCAAGCAGAGAGAAGAAGGACGAAGAGCCGTCTGAACCGGAGGATGCTCCCGAACCCGAAGCTGACGCTCTGGTATATGAGGTTTCCGAAACCGGGGAGTCCACCGGCATCGCTCCTGAAACAGCAGAAGAATAATTTTTCCGCAGATTTTTAAGCGCCCCGTGGGAACGGGGCGCCTTTTTTACGCGCAAAGCACTGAAAAATCAGCATTTTTCCGATTTTTTGCTTGCACCGAATCATAAAACTGTGTATAATATCTATGGAGAATTATACATTTTATTAGAAAGGAGCAGGCCGCAGATGTTCAATATCGGTGACAGGGTCGCGCATCCGCTTCACGGCGCGGGGACGATCAGTGAAATTGAGCACAAGAAGATCGATAACTGCTATCGGGACTACTACGTGATGCGGATCCCGAAAGGGGACATGCGCGTGATGATCCCTGTTGACGCCTGCGACGCAGTTGGGCTCCGCCCCATCATCGACAGCGATCAAGCAGAAGAGATCCTGAACAGGATACCCGACCTGAAGATCTCTGAGGACAGCAACTGGAACAAACGCTATCGGGAGAATATGCTCCGGATCCGCAGCGGCGACCTGCTCGAGGTCGCTTCGGTCATAAAATCCCTCGTGATGCGGGAGAATTCCCGCGGACTTTCCACAGGCGAACGAAAAATGCTCCATTCCGCAAAGCAGATCCTTATTTCTGAAATCGTTCTGTGCTTTGACTGCAGTTACAGCGAAGCGGAGGAGAGACTGTATCACTCGTTCAGCTGACAGCGTGCCAGGATCCTGAATGATTGGAGCAAACGGATGTCTTCTATCTCAGATTTTATCAGAAAAGCGCATCACAGCTATTGCACCGTCGTCGTCGTAGCCGCCGGGAATTCGACGCGGATGGGAAAGGATAAGCTCTTTCTCGAGCTGGACGGCGTGCCTGTTCTCGCGCGTACGCTGAAAGCGCTGGACGGTTGCCAGGCGGTCGATGAGATCATTGTCGTCACACGAAAGGAAACGCTGGATGAGATCGCTTCGATGCGGGACGCATACAAACTGACAAAGCTCAAAAAGGTCGTGATCGGCGGCGCAACACGTACAGAGTCCGCGCTCGCCGGCGTTTCGGAGGCGGACAAAAAAGCGAAGATCATCTGTATCCATGACGGGGTACGCCCGTTTGTAACCAATGAGATCATCGAAGATGTGGTTCACTATGCCGTCCTATACCATGCCGCAGCGCCCGCTGTCCCTGTGAAAGACACGATTAAAATGGCGGCCGCGGGCGTCGTCACTGAGACGCCGGATCGCAGCCGGCTCTACGCCGTGCAGACGCCGCAGGCCTTTCAGGCGGACATCATCAAAGCGGCGCTGACAAAGGCCGTTACGGACGGGGTTAGCTATACGGACGACTGTGCAGCCGTCGAGGCCATCGGCGTCCATGCCTACCTGAGCCGCGGGAGCGAGGAGAACATCAAAATCACAACGCCGCCGGATCTCTTTCTCGCGGAAGCGATCCAGCGCGGCAGGAGCGGGACATGACAGGAGAGATTCGGATCGGCCACGGATATGACGTCCATCGTCTGGTTTCCGGCCGCCGCCTGGTCCTGGGCGGCATAGAGATCCCGTACGGGAAAGGGCTGCTGGGGCACTCAGACGCGGACGTTTTGACCCACGCGCTGATGGATGCGCTGCTGGGCGCCGCTGCACTCGGGGACATCGGGCAGATGTTTCCTGACAGCGATCCTGCGTTTGAAGGCGCTGACAGCATCCGGCTGCTCAGGATCGTATGCGAGAAGCTTCGAAACGCCGGATACACGATCGGGAATGCGGACTGCACCGTGATCGCGCAGGCGCCGAAGCTGCAGCCCCACATCCGGGATATGCGCGCGCGCATCGCCGACGCGTGCGGCGTCGGACCGGAGCGGATCAGCATCAAGGCGACGACAGAAGAAAAACTGGGGTTTACCGGAAGCGGAGAGGGCATCGCGGCGCACGCGGTGGTACTGATCACGGCGACAGAATAACGCAGAGGACGCTCTTCGGCATACAATGAAACAGGACGCGGCGATTCCGTCGCCGCCCGCACGGAAGCATGATTACTCGGCAATTTGCCTGAGCGACCATGCTTCATTTGCTGAAGGGGGAACAGGCAATGCATCTGATACTAATGTGCCGCTCTCTGACCACGGCGCAGAAAGCGGCCGGGATCCTGCAAAAAGCAGGGATCTTTGCTTCTGTGACAAAAGCGCCGCAGAGCGCGAATCCGAGCGGGTGCACTTACGGCGTTAAGATTGCGGATCGGAATCTGAAAGCTGCGATGGATACGCTTGAAGCCGCCGGCATCAGGATCGAGCGCACGCTGGAAGCGCCGGAGCGGACAAGGCACGGTGCCAGAGAATGATCTACCTGGACAGTGCAGCAACCAGCTTCTACAAACCGGAGAGCGTTCAGACCGCCGTACTGGAAGCGATGCGGACGATGGCCAGCCCGGGGAGAGGCGCGCATGCGCCGGCAATGCGGGCGGCGGAATGCTGTTTTAACTGCCGAGAGGCGATCGCAGCGCTTTTTCATGTACCGCAGCCGGAACAAATCGTCTTTACCTTCAATGCGACCCATGCGCTGAACATCGCGATCCACTCGCTTGTGCGCGAGGGAACCCATGTCCTGATCTCCGGATATGAGCATAATTCCGTCACCCGTCCTCTGTATGCACTCGGCGCGGAAGTGCATGTAATTGAAACTCCGCTCTTTGCGCCGGAGGAATTCTTGCTGCGCGCAGGGGAATGGATGGACTGGGCGGACGTCGTTGTATGCACGCACGTATCCAATGTTTTCGGCTATGTCCTTCCGATGGATGCGCTGGCCGATCAATGTGCAGCAGCCGATGTTCCGCTGATCATCGACGCATCCCAATCCGCAGGTACGCTGGAGCTGGACTTTTCTGCGCTCGGAGCTGCGTTTGCAGCGATGCCCGGACACAAGGGGCTGATGGGCCCGCAGGGGACGGGCATCCTTTTATGTAAAAATGATGCTTTCCCGCTGTTATATGGTGGGAGCGGATCTGCTTCGCTCTCCCAGGCGATGCCGGAGTTTCTGCCGGACCGACTCGAGGCCGGAACGCACAATATGTGCGGGATCGCGGGCCTGCTTGCGGGGGTGCAGTACGTTCAGTCGCGCACCTGCGCGGGGATCCGGGAAAGAGAGCGGCTGCTGATGGACCGTTTCACGCAGCAACTGAACGGCTTGCACGGTTTACGGATGTTCCTTTCGCCCGATCCTGCGCTGCAGACCGCGGTCCTTTCGGCGATCCCCGAAAAAACGGACCCGGATGCATTCGCAGACGCGCTCGGCGCGGAAGGCGTCGCAGTGCGCTCCGGACTGCACTGCGCTCCGACGGCGCATCATACGGCAGGGACGCTTTCGAGCGGGACCGTTCGCTTCAGCTTCTCGCCGTTCAATACGGAGCGACAGATCGACCGAGCTGCTGAAATCTGCAGAAAAATCTTGAAAAATGCGGTATTTTTCTGATTCTGTATTTGCTATATGTATGGAAATGTAGTATAATACTTTGTCAAGTCAGATGAACACAAGACCAAAACAGACGGTTTTGTTTTCGGTACGGATGAGGAGTAATATGACGACCTTTACAGATTTCCTGACAACTGTAAAAACCTATATTGCAACGATCGGGGTCGCCGACATTTTTGACATCCTGATCGTCGCGTTCCTGATCTATCAACTGATCCGGCTGATCCGCCGAAACAACAGCATGCGCGTCGCCAGAGGCATCATCCTGCTTCTGGTCATGCTCTGGCTCTCCGGGATCCTGCGGCTGACGATGATCAACTTTCTGCTGCGCCGCGCGGTCGAGCTGGGCCTGATCGCGATCCTGATCCTGTTCCAGCCGGAGCTCCGGCGGCTGCTGGAAAAGATCGGCTCCAGCCGCCTCCAGAGCATTTTCGGAGGGGACTTCAGCACGCTCCATATGGAAGGCGCGATCACACAGACGGTGCTTGCCTGTGCGGACATGTCGAAAACCCACACCGGCGCGCTGATCATCTTCGAACGCGACAATCAGCTGACCGACCCGATCAGCACCGGCACGCTGATCGACGCCGAGGTCACGGCGGAATTGCTGAAAAACATTTTCTTTGTCAAGGCGCCGCTTCATGACGGCGCGGTCATCATCAAGGACGGCAGGATCGCCGCAGCCGGATGCATGCTGCCGATGTCCGCCAACATGAATCTCAGCCGCGACCTCGGTATGCGTCACCGGGCCGGGATCGGCATGTCAGAGCGTTCGGATGCCGTCGTTGTGATCGTATCGGAGGAGACAGGCGCCATATCCATCGCTGTGGATGGGATGCTGAAGCGCCATCTGTCCACCGAAACGGTGGAGACGCTGCTCCGCAAGGAACTGATGCCTGCGGAGACCAACGGCAGCCGTAAAAAGAATCCGTTGGACTTTATCAGGGGTAAGAAAAATGACGGATAAAAAACAGCAGAACAAACAGTCTCCGCTGCAGACAGTGATGTATATCGTTTTTTCACTCATCTGCGCGCTCCTCATCTGGGTATATGTCTCGGAGGCGAACGGCCCCGAGATCACGCAGCCCTTTCCCGGCGTCAACGTCGTTTACGAAGGTGAGAACACGATGCGGGAATCCCGCGGACTGATCATCTCCGACCAGCGCACCACCTCGGCCAAAGTCATACTGACGGGCAACCGACGTACCATCGCTTCGCTGAATGCCACGGATCTGCGCGTCGTCATCGACCTGAACGAGATCATGACGACCGGCAACTATTCGCGCGCTCCGAAAATTGAGTATACCAAGAAGATCGACACCAGTACGATCACTCAGACGGTGATCAATCCGGAGGTCATCAGTTTCTACGTCGATAAGCTCAGCGTCCATCCCGTCCCTGTCGTCGGCGTGTTCAACGGAAACGCAGCAGAGGGCTACAGCGCGGATCCCCTGGAGTTCGACACGGAGACGATCCGGCTGTACGGGCCCGAAAAGATCATTTCCCAGGTGGACCACGCGCTTGTGGAAGTCAGTCGGACCGATGTGGACAAGACCCTCAATTTTGAGGCGTCCTATATTCTCATCGACGCCCAGGGGAACCGTTTCGAGAGCGACGAGATAACCACAGACCGGGACACTGTCAACGTGACGCTTCCCATCAGCGCGGTCAAGGAGGTCAACCTTGTCGTCGACCTTATCGCGGGAGCGGGCGCGACAAAGGAGAACGTCAAGTGGGAAATCAAGCCGGAGACGATCACGCTGACCGGCGATGCGGAGACACTTGCCGGCGTTAACAGCATCAGCATCGCGAAGATCGATCTCTCCACGGTCGACAGCGCACTGACGGAGACATACAAAATCGTGTTCCCCAATGGCACAGAAACCACAGACGGCGTCAAGGAAGCCACCCTGACGCTGGAGCTTCGTGGGCTTGCCAAAAAGACTGTGACGATCGAGCAGGGGAGCATCACCTGCACCAATGTCAGCGAGGGATATCAGGCGGCCGTCATGAATGCCACGCTGGACAATGTCGTGATCCGCGGCCCGGAGCAGGTGCTGCGCGGGATCACGGAAAACAACATCCGCGCCGTCGCTGATCTGAACGACTACGGAACAGCGACCGGCTTCCTCACCGTCCCAGTGAAGATCGTGATCGACGGAACGACAGAGGCCGGCGCTTACGGAGAATACAAGGTCTATATCAGCATCTCAAAAATCCCGGAGGAACCGCCGGAAGAAGAAACTGAATAAATGAACCGAGGAACACCATGATCAGAAGCATGACCGGCTACGGCAGCGCGAAGGGAAGCTGCCAGGGCCTCAATATCAGCGTAGAACTCAAAAGCGTGAACAACCGATATCTGGACTGCTCGGTGCGCCTTCCGCGCGGGTTCCTCTTCGCGGAGGACGCGGTGAAATCAAGCGTACAGGCTCATGTGTCCCGGGGGAAGGTCGACGTGTTTGTCAGCGTGGATTCCACCGGAAGCGATGCGGTCATTGTCAAAGTGAATGAACAGCTTGCCGCAAGCTATGTCAGCGCCGTCCGGCAGCTTTCGCAAGAATTCGGCCTGGAGGACAGTCTGACCGCTGTTGCACTCGCCAGAATGCCGGACGTGCTTGCGCTTGAAAAACAGGATGCAGATGCGGAAGCAGTCACGGCGGCCATCAGGGAAATCACCGAACGGGCGCTCCAGGCATACGATGAGATGCGCGTCCGGGAAGGAAACAAGCTGCGCGAAGATATTTCGGCCCGCCTGGAAACGATCGACTCCTATGTCAGCGAAGTGGAGCGCCGCTCGCCGGAAACCGTGAGGGAATACAGAGAACGGCTCTATCGAAAAATGACGGAAGTCCTGCAGAACACTGCGCTGGACGAGCAGCGGATCCTGCTGGAGGCAGGCATTTTCGCGGACAAAGTCGCGGTGGACGAGGAGACCGTCCGCCTGAGGAGCCATATCGCGCAGATGCGTTCCATGCTGTCTGACGGATCACCCATCGGGCGGAAAATGGATTTTCTGGTACAGGAATTCAACCGGGAGAGCAACACGATCGGATCGAAATGCAACGACAGCGCTGTTACAAAGATCGTGATTGAACTGAAAAGCGAGATCGAGAAGATCCGTGAGCAGATCCAGAACATCGAATAAGGGACGACAGTCATGAAGCTTATCAACATCGGATTCGGCAATATGATCGCAGCCGCGCGGGTCCTTGCGATCATCAGCCCGGAGAGCGCGCCGATCAAGCGCATCATCAGTGACGTCCGGGAGCGCGGTCAGCTTGTGGATGCGACTTACGGACGGCGGACGCGCGCTGTGATCATCATGGACAGCGGTCACGTGATACTGTCAGCGCTTCAGCCGGAAACAGTAGCCGGGCGAGCGGGAAAGCAGGAAGGCGGTGCGGAAATTGAGATCGAGGAAACGTAAAGAGGGGATCCTGATCATCGTCTCTGCACCTTCCGGATGCGGAAAGAGCACCGTGGTACGCGCGCTGATGGAGAAGCGGAAGGATCTGCGGTTTTCTGTCTCCGCTACGACGCGGAAACCGCGGGAAGGTGAGACGGACGGCGTTGATTATTATTTCGTCACCCGGGAAGAATTTCATCGGATGATCGAGGAAAACGCTTTCCTGGAGCATGCCGAGTATGTGGGAAACTGCTACGGAACGCCGCGCGCCGCCGTGGAGCGTCAATTGAAGGATGGTTTCGACGTTTACCTTGATATCGACGTACAGGGGGCGCTGCAGGTGAAGAAGCAGCGGCCCGAAACGCTGATGGTGTTCCTGATGCCGCCAAGCATGGAGGAACTGGAGCGCCGACTGGTGAACAGAGGGACGAACACGCCGGAGGAGATCCGTGCACGTCTCGAAGCGGCCGAGCGGGAATGCGCGTTGGCCGGTGAATTCGATCACGTCGTGATCAATGATATCGTCGAACGCGCAGTCAACGAGCTCTCCGATCTGATCGATTCCCAAAAAACTGAAAAGAACAACAGAAAAAAGAATAAAAACAATAATATCGAGGTGCTTTGATTATGATGCTTTATCCTCCCGTGGCCTATCTTGTTGACAAAGTCGGCAGCAGATATCAGCTGGTCAATGTGGTGGCACAGCGGGCAAGACACATTTCCGCCGAGTGGGAAGCAAACGGCGAGCCGATGGATGACAAACCGGTTTCCATCGCGATCGACGAAGTCTACGCCGGCAAGCTGACCGTCAACAACGAAGGGAGCGTACGTCACACACAGAATCCGGAGGTGCCGCTTTCAAATAATTGAGCGGCGTTGCTGAAACGATCGGAAGGAAGGAGCAGCGGATCACGTGAAATATGCGAAAGTAGCGGTTTCCGAGGTTACCTTCTGGGTAGATCGCCCCTATGATTACGTTGTGCCGCAGTCGATGGAGGACCGCGTCGCGCCTGGCGTACGCGTCACGGTCCCGTTTTCCCGCGGGAACCGAAGGGCGGAGGGCGTGGTCCTCAGCGTTTCGGACCAAAGCGATTACGATGCGCCGAAAAGCATTTACACCGTGCTGGACGACGCGCCGGTATTGACAGCCGATCAGATCCGCCTTGCATTATGGATGCGCGAACGCTTTTTCTGTACGGTTTATGAAGCTGTCAAGGCGATCCTTCCCGCCGGATTGTGGTTCACAAGCGACGGAAAGCGTAAGGCGACGGACAAGCGCACGGAGTTTGTCCGCCTTGTCGTTTCCGGGGAAGAAGCGATGACCCTTGCACAGCAGAAGTCGGCGCGCGCAAAAATGCAGGCCAGCGTTCTGCGTCTGCTTGCCACGGTCGGGGAAGCTTCAGTTGCGGACCTGCGCGCATTGACCGGAGCTTCCCGTCCGAGCATCACGGCATTGGTCGAGGATGAGATCCTTGCGTTCGAGTACAAAGAAGCATTCCGAAGACCGGAATACCGCCGTGCCGAGACGATTTCTCCGCTTCCCGATTTGACGGAGGAACAGCAGCTGGCATACGACGGGATCAGCGCGAGAGTGTCCACCGGGGTACCGGGGGGAGCCCTGCTGTACGGCGTGACCGGCAGCGGGAAAACGGCGGTTTACATCCATCTGATCGAACGCGTCCTGCGGCGCGGCGAGAGCGTCATCATGCTCGTTCCTGAGATCGCCCTGACGCCGCAGATGCTGGAAACCTTCTCCTCATATTTCGGTGAACAGATCGCGGTGCTTCACTCGTCGCTGACCGTTGCAGAGCGATATGATGAATGGAAGCGGGTGCGCAGCGGTGAAGCAAAGCTGGTGATCGGTACCAGAAGCGCCGTTTTCGCACCGACCCGGAAGCTGGGCCTTCTGATTATTGACGAGGAACAGGAAGACAGCTACAAATCCGAAAACGCGCCGCGCTATCACGCGAAGGATGTCGCAAAATTCCGCTGTGCAGCGGATGGCGCGCTGCTTCTGCTCGGCAGCGCGACGCCGGACATCACGACAAGGTATCTGGCAGAGTCGGGAGACTACGCATTTTTCAGACTGCAAAACCGTTACAACCGGATGGAGCTCCCCGAGGTCCGTATCGTGGACATGAAGCGTGAGATCCGCTCCGGGAACGGCAGCAGCGTCAGCAGCTTCCTGAGAGACGAACTGGAGCGAAACATTAAAAACGGAGAGCAAAGCATCCTCTTCCTGAATCGGCGCGGTACCGCGAAGCTCATTACATGCGTTGACTGCGGTTATCATTTCCAATGTCCGAACTGCAGCGTGAATTTGACTTATCATTCCGGGAGACGCAGACTGATGTGTCACATCTGCGGCTATTCCGAACCGGTGACAGAACGATGCCCGGAGTGCGGAGGATCGCTGAAATTCAGCGGCGACGGCACGGAGAAGATCGAGGAACAGCTGCATGAATTGTTTCCCGGCGTTGCGACGCTTCGTGTCGATACCGATACGGTCAGCGAGGCCGGCGGGCATGATCCGCTCTTTACCCGCTTCCGCGAAGAGAATATCCCGATCATGATCGGGACGCAGATGGTCACAAAGGGGCTGAATTTCGATAAAGTGACGCTGGTCGGCGTCCTCTTTGCGGACCAGAGTCTGTACGCAGGCGATTATCGCGCTTCGGAACGCAGCTTTTCGCTCATGACGCAAGTCATCGGGCGAAGCGGCAGAGCCGACAGAAAAGGCCGGGCGGTAATCCAGACCTACACGCCGGATAATGAGATTATCCGCTTCGCGGCGCAGCAGGATTACGAGGCCTTTTATCAGCGAGAGATCGAGATCAGGTGGCTGCAGAAGTGTCCGCCGTTCGTACAGATCGTTTCGCTCTCTGTGATCGGCGCGGAGGAGCTACAGGTCCTGAAGAGTTGTGAACGGATCCGTGCCCTGCTCCTGCATGCGCTCAGGGATATGCAGCAGGTCGATGTACTCGGACCGGCTCCTTTTCCTGTCGTCAAAGCAGCGGGGCGGTTCCGTTATAAGCTGACGCTGCGCAGCGCAGGAGAGGCGCCGATGCGCGGGATTGTGACAAAACTGTTGAATTACTGCAATCGAGAACCGGAATTCCGCGGTATATCCGTATATGCCGACAGGAATCCATTGGAATGAGGGAGACTATGGCACTGAGAAACATTATGGAGCAGGGAGAGAAATGCCTTGAAAAGCATTGCCGCCCTGTGACGGATTTCAATGAGAAACTTCATTTATTGCTTGATGATATGGCCGAGACCCTGCTGAAGGCGAATGGCGTAGGGCTTGCCGCGCCGCAGGTCGGTATCCTGCGGCGGGCGGTACTCGTTCTGGAGACCAACGTTCCAGAGGGAGAAGAGGAATATATCATCGAACTCATCAATCCGGAAATCATCGCGCAGTCCGGAACACAGGAGGGACCGGAGGGATGCCTCAGCGTTCCCGGCGTCTTCGGCTGGGTGGAACGTCCTGCTGTGGTAACCGTCCGCGCGCAGGACCGCAACGGCGAATGGTTTGAAGTTACAGGCGAAGGGCTGACAGCAAGGGCGTTCTGCCATGAACTGGATCATCTGGAAGGCATCCTGTTTACCAGACTTGCGGACCATATTATGAGTGAAGAGGAACTCAACGAATACTACGGGATCGGGGACGAGGAAGCATAATGCGCGTTGTGTTTATGGGAACGCCGGATTTCGCAGCGGCATCCCTGCAGAGACTGATCGATGAGCACTACAAACTCGTCGGAGTTTTTGCACAGCCCGATCGCCCGAAGGGACGCGGAATGACCATGTCCTGCTGCCCGGTCAAGCTTCTTGCCCAGGCAAACGGCCTGCCGGTTTATCAACCGGAAAGTGTTCGCACGGAGGATTGCCTGTCCCTGATCCGTTCGCTCCAGCCGGATGTGATCGCCGTCGTCGCTTACGGGAAACTGCTCCCTGCGGAACTGCTCAGCATTCCGCCGCTCGGATGCATCAATGTCCACGGTTCGCTTCTTCCGAAATACCGCGGAAGCGCACCGATCCAATGGGCGGTGCTGAACGGCGACCGGATTACCGGCGTATCCACCATGTACCTGTCGGAACGGATGGATGCCGGGGACGTCATCTTTTCCGAAGAGACTGAGATCGGCGAATATGAGACCAGCGGGGAGCTCTTTGAGCGCCTGATGGTCATGGGCGGAGACCTGCTGGACCGGACGCTGAAAAAACTGGCGGAGGGCGATGCGCCCAGAACGCCGCAGAATGAGGCGGAGGCCTCCTATACGCGGATGCTGGACAAGTCTATGAGCCCGATCGACTGGACAAAATCGCCCCGGGAGATCATCAAGTGGATCTGCGGTCTGCAGCCGTGGCCGGTTGCGACGGCGGAGATCCATGGGGAGACATTCAGGATCTTCTCGGCTGAGTATACAGGAAACACAACAGCATCCCTGCCCGGAACGATCATATCGGCGGGAAAGAAAGGCATAGAGATCGCCTGCGGAAACGGTGAAAGCATCATGATCACCGAACTGCAGGCGCCGGCAAAAAAACGTATGAAGGCGGCGGATTATCTGCTTGGACATCCGATCCGGGTCAGCGGCGATGGGTGACGCAAGAAAAGCGGCGCTGTTGGTGCTGGAGAAATGCCGGCGCGGAGGAGCGTGGTCTGACGCGGTAATCGGAAACGTGATGGATGCGCAGGAGCTGCACGGACGGGACCGTGGCCTTGCATCGACGCTTACCTATGGCGTGATCCAGAACCGCATGCTGCTCGACCATGTGATCTCCGGATGTTCAACGATGGAGCTGAAGCGGATCGAACCAAAGATCCTGGATCTGCTCCGCATGGGCGCGTACCAGCTGCTCATGATGGACCGGATCCCCGCTCCGGCCGCGGTAGACAGCACGGTGAAGCTCTGCAAGGAGCTGGGCTATGTGAGGGCCTCCGGATTCGTCAACGCCGTACTGCGCCGTATCGCATCCGCGGGCGCTGCTGTCCCGGATGGCCGGGACGCACAGTCTCTATCGCTGCGATGGAGTCATCCGATGTGGCTGACCGAGCTTTATCTGGGCTTGCTTGGCACCGAGGAAACGATTCGCTTGATGCAGTCGGACAACGAGCCGGCTCCGATCACCCTGCAGACCAATATCCTCCGGACCGACACAGCGTCCTTGACAGAGCGCCTGCGTGCGCATGGCCTTCGATGCGATCGGCATCCGACGGTACCCGATTGTATCCTTCTGGACGGCGGCGCGATCGGCGGTCTCCCGGAGTTTGAGCGGGGAGAATTCTATGTACAGGACGCAGCCGCAAAGCTGGCGGTCCTGGCAGCGGCGCCGAAGAAGGAACAGCGCATCCTCGATGCCTGCGCGGCACCGGGCGGGAAAACCTTCGCCGCTGCGATCCTCAGCGGCGGAGCGCAGATCACGGCATGCGATATACATGAAAACAAGCTTCGGCGCATCGAGAACGGCGCAAAGAGACTCGGGCTTTCGGGGATTTCATATCGTGCGCTGGACGCCAGAGTGTTTGTTCCGGAGTTTGAGGGGCGCTATGATCTTGTGATTGCGGATGTCCCGTGCAGCGGCTTGGGCGTGATCCGTAAAAAGCCCGATATCCGCTATAAGGATCCGGCAGAATTTGCCGCCCTTCCGGAGATCCAAGCCGCGATCATTCGCAATGTTTCCCGTTATGTCAGGCCGGGCGGAACGCTGCTGTATTCTACGTGCACGATTCGACCGGAAGAAAATGAAAGCGTCTGTGCCGCTTTCTTATCGGAAAATCCTTCATTTCAATCTGAAGATTTTACCCTGCCGGATGGCAGCACCAGCAGCGACGGCATGCTGCAGCTCTGGCCGCAGCGAAACGGAACGGACGGATTTTTTATCGCGAAGATGGAAAAATGGATGTAATCGACCTGAAATCCATGCTCCCGGAGGAACTTGAGCAATTCCTTGTTTCGATCGGTGAGCCGAAATACCGCGCGAAACAGGTGTTCTCATGGCTTTCCAAAGGGGCAGAATCCTTTGACCAGATGCGCAATTTACCGATCGCGCTGCGGACAAAGCTGGCGGAATCGTCCTATATCGACCGTCTGAAGCTGCTCCGGAAGCAGGTGAGCCGCCTGGACGGAACGACAAAGTATCTCTGGGAGCTGCGTGACGGGAACGCGGTCGAGACCGTTGTGATGCGATATGAATACGGCCTGTCCGTCTGCATATCGTCTCAGGTCGGCTGCCGTCAGGGCTGCGCGTTCTGCGCCTCGACCATCGGCGGTCTGGTCCGCGATCTGACTGCCTCCGAAATGTTGGACGAAGTGCTGTATTCGCAGAAGGATCAGGGAGAAAAGATCGGGCACATCGTTCTGATGGGCATTGGTGAGCCGCTGGAAAACTATGACGCTGTGCTTCGTTTCCTACGGCTGGCGAATCATCCGGATGGCCTGAACATCGGCATGCGTCATATTGCGCTGTCTACCTGCGGCATCACGGAAAAGATCGACGCGCTGGCGCAGGAGGACCTGCAGATCACACTTGCGGTATCGCTTCACGCGCCGGACGATGAAACGCGCAGCGCGCTGATGCCTGTGAATCGCGTGCGAAACCTCGACACGCTGATCGCGGCATGCGAACGCTATTATGAAAAGACGGGCAGAAGGGTATCCTTTGAATATGCGATGATCGACGGAGTGAACGACAGCGAGCGTCAGGCAAGGCAGCTTGCGGCGATCGCGAGGAAGGTCAGAGCGCATATCAATCTGATCCCGCTCAATCACGTCGAGGAGCGCAGACTCGCCCCCTCGACCAAAGAGAACTTTCAGCGCTTTTGCAGGATCCTGACAGAATGCGGTGCAAACTTTACGATCCGCCGCTCCCTCGGCGGGGATGTGGATGCGTCCTGCGGGCAGCTCCGGCGAAAGCGCGAAAGGGAACGTGAACTCGGCCAGAATCCGACGAACATACCTCACAAGGAAGTGAACACATGAACGCATTCGGAATCACACACCGCGGCGTGGTAAGAAACGAGAATCAGGATCGTCTGCGCTATTCGCCTATGAGCGGCGGTGATCTCCTGACCGTCGTGCTGTGCGACGGGATGGGCGGCGCACAGGCCGGAAGCGTGGCCAGCACGATCGCGTCGGACACGTTTATGTCGCACGCGGCGAATTCTCTGGATGAGAGCTCCACGCCGTCCGACATGCATATGATCCTGACGGAAGCGGTGAATTACGCCAATATCAAAGTCTATGACCGTGCATTTGCGGACTTTTCCTGCATGGGCATGGGATCCACGCTTGTGGGAATGCTGGTGAACGGAAAACGCGCCTGCGTCGTCAACGTCGGCGACAGCCGCGCGTATCTGATCGGAAAGCGCCGGATCACGCAGATCACGCGGGATCACTCGCTGGTGGAGGATATGGTGAGCCGCGGCAAGATCACGCGCGCGCAGGCGCAGAATCACCCGCAGAAGAACATAATCACCCGCGCAGTCGGCGTAGAGGCGTCCGTGACCTCAGATCTTTTTGATGTGAAGCTTTCCTCAGGAAATCGGATCCTGCTGTGCTCCGACGGCCTCAGCAACGTCGTTTCAAGCGAAGAGATCCTTCTCATTTCCGGCAACAGCCAGACCCCCGAGAAGGCCTGTGACGCGCTTCTGGAGCTTGCGCTGAAACGCGGCGCTCCCGACAACGTCACGGTCTTTATTGCCGAGCGCTGACTGGCGGAGGTGCATCATGGATCAGAATCAAATGGACCGTTATATCGGCCAGATGCTGGATAACCGCTACGAGATCCTTGAGGTCATCGGGCGGGGCGGCATGGCTGTCGTATACAAGGCGCGATGCCATCTGCTGAATCGCTATGTCGCGATCAAGATCCTGCGCGATGATATGGCTGCGGATCAGGAATTCCGCACGCATTTCAAAAAGGAAGCGCAAGCTGTCGCGATGCTTTCCCATCCCAATATCGTCTCTTTCTACGACGTAAGCCGGACCCCGGATATCGACTATATCGTCATGGAGCTGATCGAAGGGATCACGCTCAAGCAGTATATGAAATCCCAGGGGATCCTGAAGGTCAAAGAAAGTCTGCACTTTGCAACGCAGATCGCGAAGGCGCTCTCCCACGCGCACGGCAAAGGCATCGTCCACAGGGACATTAAGCCGCAGAACATCATGATCTGCATGGACGGCAACGTCAAGGTGGCTGATTTCGGCATTGCGTATCTGGAATCAATGCAGGTCGATGAAAAGAACATGGCCGTCGGCAGCGTGCATTATATTTCTCCGGAGCAGGCAAAAGGACAGCCCGTGGACGCACGCTCGGATATTTACTCCCTCGGCGTCATGATGTATGAGATGTTTACCGGGCAGCTTCCGTATGTCGGCGACAGCGCAGAGTCGATCGTCCGTCAGCACATCAACGGCAATCCCATCAAACCGACCTTCCTCAATCCGGATCTGTCAGAAGAACTGGAGCGCATCACGCTGAAGGCCATGAACGCGGATCTCAACCAGCGCTATCAGACGGCGGAGGAACTCCTCCGCGATCTTGACGCATACCGGATCGCGATGAACGCCGCGGAATCTGCGCCGACACACCAGCAGGTGCTGGAACCTGTGCAGAGAACGCAGCCGGTTCCGGAAAACGTCCTTCCGGTCAGCCGTTCCGGCGAGCTCAGCAAAGAGAAGTTCATGCGCCGTCACCGCCGGGCCAACAAGGTCAGCCTGCTGACGGGGATCCTGCTTGTGGTCGTGTTTGCCGTTCTTGTATTCGCGGCACTTTGGAACTATTTCCTGAAGGACCTCTTTTCCGAAGCCGTCCGGATCAATATCCCGAATTTTGTCGGCAGCGATTATGAGGACATCATCAACAACCGGGAATTTCAGTCGCTCTATAATTTCACCGTCGTCTATACCGTCGATCCGCAGGTCCCATCCGGCATCATCATCGACCAGACGCCGGCCAGCGGCCGCAGCGTCATGAAGGACAGCAAGGGCGTGGAAGTGGAGCTGAAGGTCAGCACGGGCATACAGATGCTTCAGATGCCGGATGTGGTGAACAAGGAGTATCGGGACGCGCAGATGACACTGCAGAAAACGGGCTTTGTCGTGGAATATGAATTTGTTAAGTCAGAGACCGTGACGGAAAACTATGTCATCTCTACGAATCCGGAAACAGGAGACAGCATTCCGGCCGGCGCGACAGTTTATATGACGGTTTCTGCCGGGCCGAATGTCGCGACAGTGCAGATGCCGAATCTGAAGGGATTGTCCAGGGCTGTGGCGATTGCCCGCATTGAGGCAGCGAACCTCTCTCTCGGCACGGTCACATTTGTCGACAGCGAAATGCAGGTCGGCACCGTGATCTGGCAGAGCGTGGAGGCCTATACCACCGTCGATGAGCATACGAAGGTCTACCTGCAGGTCTCCAGCGGCCCGAAGGCCACCGAACCGCCGGAAACGACGGCACCGCCTGAGGATACGCCGACGCCTCCGACTGTGACGGAAGAGACCGGCACGCTGCCGGAACCGGTCGCGCCGGTGAATAATTGACGGAGCATGGCGTGGGATGGAACAGGGTAAGATCGTAAAGGCACTCAGCGGATTCTATTATGTCCGTTGGGACGGCGGCGTGGCGGAGTGCCGTGCACGCGGCCGATTCCGCAAAGACGGTGTGAGCCCCATGGTGGGGGATGATGTTCGGATCGAGCTGACGGGAGGGAACTCCGGCGCTGTCAGGGAGATCCTGCCGCGGAAAAACTACTTTATCCGTCCCGCGGTCGCGAACGTCGATTATCTCGTGATCCTGACCGCCAATGTCAATCCGATCACGGATCCGTTTCTTGCCGACCGCGTTGCGGTGATCGCGGAGCATGTCGGCTGCGGCGTGATCATCTGCATCAACAAATGCGATCTGGACCGTGGTGACGATCTCTATGCGGCGTTTTCCCTGAATACCGGCTATCCGGTGATCCGTACCAGCGCCGTCACCGGGGAGGGGACGGAAGAGCTGAGCGCGCTGATCCGAGGTAAGACGGCCGCGTTTACCGGCAATTCCGGCGTCGGGAAATCCAGTCTTCTCAATGCGCTGGAGCCCGCGCTTTCGCTTCACACAGCCGAGGTGAGCGAACGGCTGGGCAGAGGACGGCATACGACGAGACACGTCGAACTGTTCGATGTGGGAGGAACATTGATCGCGGATACGCCGGGCTTCTCTTCCTTTGACCTTATGCAGATGCAGCGCCTGCGGAAAGAGGAGCTGCAGTACTGCTTTCCCGAATTCCGCCCGTATATCGGTCACTGCCGTTTCGACGACTGCGCGCATCTGCGGGAGCCGGGCTGCGCCGTACTGGAAGCGCTGCAAAGCGGCAGGATCATGCCATCCCGGCATGAGAGTTACAAAAAGCTGTATGCGCTGCTCTCCTCCCAGCAGGATTGGGAGCTGAAAAACACACAGACATAGAAAAGAGTGGAAGTACATGGCGAATACTGTGGTTGTCGGGGTAACATTCGTAGATATCAAGGGCTTTCCGTACGCAAAATACAATCCTGCGGGGCGTAATCTCGGCACGGTCCGGATCGTTCACGGCGGCGTCAGCAGAAACGTTGTGGAAAACTTCGCAAATCTCGGGATGCCGGTTTCCTTCGCCAGTATGCTGGAGGATTCCGCGATCGGCCGTGATGTGGCGCGGCGTCTTACCACAGCCGGAGCAGACATGCGTTACACGATCACAGCCCCGAACAACGGGCTTGGGATGTGGCTCGTCGTTCTGGATGAGACCGGCAACCTGGCCGGATCGATCTCCAGCATGCCGGACACGACGATCCTGGAGGAGCATATCGAACGCTGCGGAGACGAGATCCTATCCGGTGCGGAGAATATCGTGCTGGAAATCGATCTCAGCGAACGCATTGCCGCAAATGTCCTGGCACTGGCCGAAAAATACAGGAAAAAAGTATATGCGATCGTAGGGAACATGAGCGTGATCCTTGCGCATCCGGAATTCCTGCAGCGTACGGACTGCTTCATCTGCAATGAGATCGAAGCGGGAAGACTGTTTTCGTCCGATGCTGTACCCGCGTTTTCAACGAAACAGATGCTGGAATATCTGCCGGTTGCCGCGAAAGCTGCCGGGATTCCCTCAATGGTCGTCACCATGGGCGCACAGGGAGCGGTATATTATGACGGACATACCGGCGAAGCCGGGATATGCCAGCCGTATCCCGCATTTGTCGTGGACACGAGCGGCGCCGGGGATGCCTTCTTTTCCGGGACGGTCATGGGCCTGACCAGAAATCTTCCGCTGCGGGAAGCGGTTCGATACGGCGCAAAACTGGCGTCGCTTACCATCGGCAGTGAAGAAAACTCCTGCCCGGTGATTCCGGACTTTTTCAATCAGCCAGCTGCACTCATTCACTGAAACAGGAAACCGGCACCGCCCATACGCATAGAATGGCGTGATTCAATGCGATGGGCGGTGCTAATCATATGCGGGGATGGCGTTCGTTTGGCGGACTGATCGGCTTCCTGATGATCGTTCTGGGGGTGCTCATTGTTTTTGCAATGCTGCTTCCTGCCGGGTTCTGGTGGTTCATCTTCGGAATATCGCTGATCGTTGCGGGATTCTGCTGCGCGAATCGCCGCTGAAACCGAATATTCAGCCGCTTCAGCTCATATGCTTGACTACTGATCAAACTATCCTGCTGTAAGGAGAGAGCACCATGGAGTCAAAATTGGGCTTTAGCGGCTTCACCGGTTATCGCACGACATTCACGAAAAAGATCGCGCTGATGGAATCACAGGACTGCGTGGTACCGGACACGCTTCCGGACATCGATTCGATCCTGTGTACCAGCGGCAGCGTCCTGATCCGCAGCAAGGACGTCACTGCAGGGCATATCCGCATAGAGGCAAATATCCCGGCGCGTGTATGCTGCGCCGGAGATGCGGAAGGGCAGATCTATTGCCTGGACGTCAACGTGCCGTTTTACATCAGCGCAGAAGACGATGCGATCAGCGACGGCAGCATCTGCACCGCAGGACTGGCGCTGAAGCATCTTGAAACGAAAATGCTGAATCCGCGAAAGATCTCTGTCCGCGCGGAGATATGCGCGGAGATCATCTGCTGCGTGGAAGGAGAAGAGACGTTTTCCACAGCCCCGCAGGAAGAAAGCGCGATCCACGCCCTGGAGCAGCCGGCGGAGTTGACGACGATCAGCGGGATCACGGAAAAGACCTTTGTGCTGACCGACGAATTCCCGCTCCAGGAAGAACAGGATTCCGCGGAGGAGATTATTTCCCAGAATGCCGACATCCTGGTGCAGGAGATACGGAACATCGGCAGCAAACTGATCCTGAAGGGGGAAGCGCACAGCGAACTGATTTTCCGGACAGGCGCCGGAGATCTGGTATCTGCATTGTTTCGCACGCCGTTTTCACAGATCATCGAAACAGGGGATGCAACGGAGGATGCGCTGTTCGATGTGCGGATGCTGACGAGCGGGATGTATTATGAACTGACATACGCAGCGGAAGGGCATGCCGTCTCGATGGAGCTGCATCTTGTCGCACAGATCATGATCTATGCGCGGCGGGAGATCAGGTATCTTGCGGACGCATACAGCAACACATACGAGCTCCAGATCCAGCGGCAGCAGAGAGAGGTCGAGCTCTTCGGAAGGGAAGTCATCCTGCGTCAGAACATCACCGCCGACGTGGAAACCGCTGAAAGCGTCGGAACGATCATCTTATGCAGCGCGGAACCGGTCGGATGGACCTGTGAAACCGACGGGATCGTCGTTCAGCTCCTGATAAGGATGTGCTGGCGGAGCGGAGATACGATCTGCAGCACGGAAAAAACGTTCAGCAGATGCATTTCAGCGGATGACGGCAGCGAAGAGATCAGAGTCTGCGGCGCAGCGGTGCAGGATGTCAGCGCCGTTTCAGGAAGCGGCGGCGCGGAGATCCGCATTTCTCTTGAGCTCCGTGGATTTACCGTCAAAAAGCGCGCACTCGACTGTATCAGCTCCATCGCATACGACGAGGAGCTGCCGTTGGAGATCGATGACAGGCCGACGCTTGTGATCCTGTATTCGGGCGTTTCCGCCGATTTATGGACGCTGGCGAAGGAAAACTGCTCTACGGTGGAAGCGATCTGCGCTGCGAATGGACTCACGGAAGAAGAATGGCCGACGGATCGGCTGCTGCTCATTCCGAAAACAGTTTGATTTCAGCCGCGGCGAAATAGATACATACGCCGCGGCTAAATCTATTGCCAATGCCTGACTTTTGTGTTAGAATAATCAAGCAAAACTACACACAAGGGGCTGTAAAACTATGTCTGGACATTCCAAATGGCACAATATACAGAAAACAAAGGGCGCGGCTGATGCAAAACGTGCGCAGGCATTTACGAAGATCGCGCGCGAAATGATCGTCGCTGTCAAGGAAGGCGGCAGCGGAGACCCGAACAACAACTCCCGCCTCGCCACCGTGATTGCGAAGGCAAAAGCCGCAAATATGCCGAACGACAACATCAAACGCACGATCGAGAAGGCGCTCGGCTCTGGAAACACCGACAACTATGAGCGCGTGACCTACGAGGGTTACGGCCCTTCCGGCGTCGCGGTGATCGTCGAGGCCATGACGGACAATCGCAACCGCACCGCCTCCGAGGTGCGCCATGCGTTCGACAAGTACAACGGCAACCTCGGCGCGTCGAACTGCGTGTCCTGGTCCTTCGACCGCAAGGGCGTGATCGTCATCGACAACGAAGACGAGGACCTGGAAGAGGATACCGTGATGATGGATGCGCTCGACTGCGGCGCGGACGATTTCGAACCGGATGAGGGGTCTTTCACCGTCTACACCGCGACCGACGCCGTCGCCGCCGTCGCCGAAGCGCTGACCGCGAAGGGTTACACGCTCCTGAGCGCGCAGGAGGAGATGATCCCCCAGCAGGGCTACATCAAGCTGACCGACGAGGGCGACATCAAGAATATGCAGAAGATGCTGGACGCGTTTGAGGACAACGAGGACGTCCAGAACGTCTGGCACAACTGGGAAGACGCGGAGTGATAGCTCACACAGCAAAGAAATAAGAAAAAGGGGGACGGATGATCCGTCCCCCTTTTTTCACGATATTGATTACTTTGCCAGCACCTTTTTCAGCTTTGCATAACGAGGAAGCGACTGCTCTGTGGGACGCTCCGGCGCGCCCTGGATGAGCGGCAGAGCATAATCGATGAAGTCCTGGGTGACGCCGTTGTGCGCTTCGTTGATCCACTCCAGAGGAACCTTTTTCTCATAGTTTGCAACCACGCTCAGCGGGAGAAGCTCGGTCTCGCAGTGATAACCGCCCTCGCGGCTGCACTTGAAGGCGACCATGAGATCCGTCTTCCCGGAGATCGCGGCTTCCACTGCGGCGCGGCCGGCAAGCTCCGCCTCTGCCAGATCGACGCCGGAGGCCAGATGCGCGCCGCAGCGCTGCAGTAAGCTCAGCTCAATTCCGCGGACCTTTGCGCCGGTGCGGCGCTTCAGCAATTCAGCCAGCTTGACCGCCAGACCGCCAAGCTGTGCGTGGCCGAAGCCGTCCGTCGCGCTTGTCTCAGCTTCAGACACGAATTGGCCGTCGGCGTAATGGATCCCCTCGGAAACCGCGATCAGGACCTTGCCGCCGTTGGCCTTGTATACACGGTCGACGTCCGCATAAAACGCTTCCAGATCGAAATCCACCTCGGGCAGATAGATCAGATCCGGACCTGCTCCGAAGGCCGTCGCAAGCGCGGCGGCACCGGTCAGCCATCCTGCGTGACGGCCCATGATCTCGATGACGGTGATCTGGGGATTGTCATACACGATGGCGTCCTTGGATACCTCCATGCAGCTCGTTGCGATATACTTTGCGGCGCTGGCATAGCCGGGGCAGTGATCTGTGCCGTACAGATCGTTGTCGATGGTCTTGGGGATGCCGATAACGCGGCACGCATAACCGGCGTTTTGGCAGTACTTCGAGATCTTATTGCAGGTATCCATGGAATCGTTTCCGCCGTTATAGAAGAAATAACGTACGTCATACTTGCGGAAGATCTCAAGAATGCGGCGATAGTCCGTATCGTCCACCTCGGGATCTTTCATTTTATAACGGCAGGAACCGAGTTCGGAGGAGGGAGTATTCAGCAGGTATTTCAGCTCCGCCGGATCTTCCTCGTCCATTACATAAAGCTTGTCGTCCAGTACGCCCTTAATGCCGTGCGCGGCACCGTATACCTTTGTGATGCAGTCGGCATCGAGGCCGGCGCGGATCGCGCCGTAAGCACTGGCGTTGATGACGGCGGTGGGGCCGCCGGACTGGCCGATGATGCATGCGCCCTTCAGGATCTTTTCAGAAGCCATGTAAATCCCTCCATAAGTGATTTTTATCGGATTTGCTTTTTCTATATTGATTATAACACAGATCTGCGGTAAAATGAAATACATAAAAGGAAAACTCAAAGGAAATTCTCAATAAACCGCGCGAAATAATATTTGAGGAGATGTTTGTCAATGGCTATCGTTACTTCAAAGGAAATGTTTAAAAAGGCGTATGACGGAGGGTATGCCATCGGCGCCTTCAATGTCAACAACATGGAGATCATCCAGGGCATCACCGAGGCCGCGATCGAGCAGCGTGCTCCGCTCATCCTTCAGGTGAGCAAGGGCGCCAGAAGCTATGCAAAACACGTCTATCTGATGAAGCTCATCGAAGCGGCGGTAGCCGACGCGGAGCAGACCGCGGGATTTGATCTGCCGATCTGCGTCCATCTCGATCACGGTGACAGCTATGAGCTCTGCAAGAGCTGCATTGACGGCGGTTTCTCCTCTGTTATGATCGATAAGAGCGGGGAGAGCTTTGAGGAGAATATCCGGATCACCCGTCAGGTCGTTGAATATGCCCATGACCACGGTGTCGTCGTTGAAGCGGAGCTGGGAACGCTGGCCGGCGTGGAAGATGAGGTAAAGGTCAAGGCGGAGGATTCCTCCTATACCCGCCCTGAGGACGTTCAGGAGTTCGTGGAGCGTACCGGATGCGACAGTCTTGCCATCGCCATCGGTACCAGCCACGGCGCTTACAAATTCACCGCTGCGCAGTGCACGCGGAACGAAAAGGGAGAGCTGGTCCCGCCGCCGCTTCGCTTCGATATCCTGGAAGAAGTCTCCCGCAGACTGCCCGGCTTCCCGATCGTTCTTCATGGTTCTTCCAGCGTTCCGCAGGAGTTCGTCCGGATCATCAATGAGAACGGCGGGAAAATGCCCGACGCCGTCGGAATCCCCGAGGAACAGCTGCGCAAGGCCGCGACGATGGCGGTCTGCAAGATCAATATCGACTCCGATCTTCGCCTTGCCATGACCGCGAAGATCCGCCAGCACTTTGCAGAGCACCCGGATCATTTTGATCCGCGCCAGTATCTGAAGCCCGGCAGAGAGGCGATCAAGGCGATGGTCGAGCACAAGCTTGTCCACGTCCTCGGCTGCAACGGAAAGGCATAATCTGAAGAATCTGCTTTCACAGGCGCCCTTTAGGGGCGCCTGTTTTTATCTTCATGGCTTTCCCGCCATTTCCGGCGAAAAAGTCGTGAATAACAACAGCACATTATGACAGGTTTCCCATAATCATAAAATTATAATTTATGTAAACTTATTAATGGGGGAAACCTGATGAAAGCGAAATTGAAGCTGATAGAACTCCGCCGGCAGTTCGTTACCGGAATACTGCCCGAAACGCAGCCGCAGCTCGCGATTGCACTGAGCTGGATCCTGAATTTCGTGCTGGGCATGATCCTGGCGACGATTCCGATGTTCGGCGGGAGCGGGCCGTTCGGCATTGCCATTGTCGCAAAGACGGCAGGCGGGATCTCCTCACTGATGTGCGCGCTCGGCGCATCGATCGGCTATCTGCTTGCGTTCGGGTTTCAGGATGGAATCAAATCGGTTGCGGCTGTCGTGCTGGTATTTACATCTGGCTTTGTGTTTCAGGATGTTAAAATCAGTCAAAAATCGGCGTTTATGCCGCTTGTTGCCGCCTTTTTTACGCTCCTGACCGCCTTTTTGGGGTACTATACCGCCTCTGCCGGATCCCTGATGATCCTGCCGCTTGTGACGCAGACGATCTTATGCTTCGGGGCGGCATATTTCTTTCGTGAGGCCTTTGCAAAAGGCGAACGCGTCACAGAGGCAGAAGATCTTCGGCGGGGAATCTCGCTCATGCTGCTGTTCGCTTGTATGCTGATGGCGCTTTCCAGAGCGAAGATCATGGGAATGATCTCGCTGGGGCGTGTCTGCGCGATCCTTCTTGTGCAGATGGTTGCGTTCCGGGGCGGGGCGCTGTGCGGCTCGGCTGCAGGCGTATTGCTTGGCGCTGCAATGGACGCAGTTTCAGGGCAAACCATCTTTTATTCCCTTGCATACCCGCTTTCGGCGCTGATTTCCGGCGTGTTTTCGCGGCATGGACGTTTGATCTTTCTTCTCAGCTACATTTTGTGCGGAGCGCTTTCAGTGGTGATCTTCGCAGGAAACGCGCTCCATGCGGAACTCCTGTATGAGAACTTCATTTCGTCGGTCATCCTGCTTGTCTTGCCGAATGGACTCCTGAATCTGATCGGAGCGATGATCGAACTGCCGCAGAGTACCGCCGGCGAGAGCGCCCTTCGGCGGTATACCGCGCGACGCGTGCGACAGATGGCGATCGCTTTTGACGAATTGTACGCGACGGTGGACGCGGCAATCTCCGATGTGAGAAATGACGAGGATATCTCGATTGTGTTTGACAGAGCGTCCGAACTGGTTTGCAGGAAATGCAAAAACAAAAACGAATGCTGGAACGGGAATTACATGGACACGCTGAGCGCATTCAACGACGTCAGCGAGTTGATACATCGGCGGGGAATGCTGCGCAAAGAAGACCTGCCGGAGCATTTCCTTGCGCGGTGTCTGAAACCGGAGGAGCTTGTGATCGCGGTGAACGGCGAGCTCCGCGGACTGATTTACAGGAGACAGTTTTCTGCCAGACTCCGGGAAAACCGGTCCGCGGCATACGGTCAATACCTGGACTTGTCGCAGATCCTGACAGAAGTATCGGATGAAATCCGGAATGCATATGGGCCGGATCCGCTTGCGCAGCGCAGACTGAGACGTTATCTGGGCACGATGGATATTGATGCAGATATCGCGGTATTCCGTGATCGGAGCGGGAGACTGCATATTCTTCTGGAAAGCGCGAAGCTGAAACGTCTGATGTCGGAGCCGGGGTATCTGGACCGCATATCGGAAGCCGTCGGTGTTCGCTTGTGCAGGCCGAATGGAAGCGACTTACATGCGGAAGGCAGGATTACGCTTTTGGAGGCCGAGCCGCTTTCGGTCTCGGTGGGCATCGCTTCCATGAAAAAGAGCGGCGAGTCCGTCTCCGGCGACAGGGGGACGTACTTTAAAACCGAGCAGGGGACGCTGTGTATTCTCCTGTCCGACGGAATGGGCAGCGGAGAAAACGCCGCGAAAGAAAGCGTTGCCGCAGTCAGAATCCTTGAACGCTTTCTGCGGACGGGGATCGATCCGGCGCTGGCAATGAAGATGCTGAATTCCGTCATGCTTCTCAGAAACAATGATTCCTGGGGATTCGCAACGGTGGATCTCCTTTGTATCGACCTGTTTTCCGGTGATGCGGCGTTTTATAAGTTCGGCGCAGCGCCGAGCTATGTGCGGAGCGGACATCAAATACGGCGGGTACGAAGCGAGAGCATGGCCGCGGGATTGGGCGGCGGGGAACAAGGTCTGCCGGACACTGTGAAAATGCGGCTTCATCCGGGGAATCTCGCCTTGATTGCCAGCGACGGCGTGATCAGTGAGCAGGATGACAAGTGGCTGCGAAAGCTCCTGTCTGAAAGCCAGGACGACAGCATGAAAACGCTGGCGCGTGAAGTGCTGAGAGCAGCGTTGAAGCAGTACGGCAATCTCGACGACATGACGGTGCTCGCTGTTCGGATCGATCAGAGGAGATGAGTGCGTGAGACGCGAAAAACTCCGGCTGATCGACAGAGTGCGGAAAACAAAAGTATATCGACCTGGTACGTATAAGTCCCTTCCGAAGCGGTTAAACTGGGAACAAATAGAAGCAGCACCGCAGAAGGAGAGGAGAACCGTGGTCAAGGGCACAAGCAGGCGCGTTGTTGTGGTGAAGTCGCCGGATCCGTTGGTATTCGAGGAGGCGATTTTCATCGTGAAGGAAGATTTCCTCGGAAAGGTCGGACATGCGAACGCGCTGAAGGAAGCGCAGCAGGTTGCAAATGACTACATTCGCGCAGCAGTGAACGGACCGCGGAGAAAACCACGGATCACGCCGCTGCTCTGGGCGGCAGCAGGCGCGCTGCTGAGCGCGGCGCTGTTCGTACTGATCCGTTTGATTTAATGCATACAGTCTCTCAGAAATATGGCTGAGAGACTTTTTTGTCTGATGAAATGTTGTATTCCGGTGACAGAAGTGGTAAAATCATGTATCATATACAGAAACAGAGGAATTCGTATGAGCAGTATTGCCGATATCCGCCTCGCACCGGAAGGCGAGAAGAAGATCAATTGGGTCGCCCGCAATATGCCGATCTGCAGCGCGATCGCAAAAGACTTTGCTGAAACCCAACCCTTCAAGGGGCTGAAAATCACGCTTTCCGTCCATCTGGAAGCCAAAACCGCCTATCTCTGCCGCGTGTTGGCGCTCGGGGGAGCAGAAATGTATGTCACGGGCTCCAATCCGCTCTCGACGCAGGACGATGTTGTCGCGGCGCTTGCGGCGGGGGGACTGGAGGTGTTCGCGCATCATGGCTGCACGATGGAACAGTATGAACAGGATCTGCGCGCAGCGCTTTCCTGCGGCCCGAATATCATCATTGACGACGGCGGGGATCTTGTCCACCTGATCCATACCGAGATGCGAGACCTGCTTCCCGGCGTGATCGGCGGCTGTGAAGAGACGACCACCGGCATCCATCGGCTGAAAGCGATGGATCGGGCAGGGCAACTGATGTTCCCGATGGTGATGGTCAATGACGCTGACTGCAAGCATCTGTTCGACAACCGGTATGGGACCGGGCAGAGCGTGTTTGACGGCATCAACCGGACGACCAATCTGATCGTCGCCGGGAAATATGTTGTGGTTGCCGGGTATGGATGGTGCGGCAAGGGCGTCGCGATGCGGGCTAAGGGCCTCGGCGCGAAGGTCATCGTGACGGAGGTCGATCCGGTCCGTGCGATCGAGGCGCATATGGACGGTTTCGAGGTCATGCCGATGGACGAAGCAGCGGCGCTCGGCGACATTTTCGTGACGGTTACCGGCTGCTCCGGCGTCATTACGCGCGATCATTTCCTGAAGATGAAAGACGGCGCGATCCTTTCCAACGCGGGTCACTTTGACGTTGAGGTGGATATGGCCGGACTCCACGAGCTTGCGATCGGGCATTACGAGGCGCGGCACAACATCGAGGGTTACCAGCTGCCGAACGGGAAGACCGTTTTCGTGCTGGCGGAGGGACGGCTTGTCAACATCGCCGCCGGAGACGGCCATCCTGCCGAGATCATGGATATGAGCTTTGCGATCCAGGCGCTTTCCGCGAAATACCTTGCTGATCATCGCGGGAGACTGAAGCCCGGCGTGGTCCCGGTCCCGGCGGAGATCGACAGCGCCGTCGCATTCAAGAAGCTGTCTACCCTGGGAATACAAATCGACAAACTGACCGAAGAACAGAGAGCGTATCTGGGGATCTGAATCGCGGAACCTCTGAAGGAAATGGGGTGAGTGGATTGGACGAGCTCGAAAAGACCGAGAACGACGTCGAAGAAGAAAACGAATTCAGTTTTGAAGCGCTTCATGAAAAACGCATCGAGGAGATGACTGAGCTCCTTGAGGAAAAAAAGATGAAGCAGCTGCAGATCATGCTCGAAGACAATGATGAATTCGACGTTGCAGAGTTTCTTTCCATGCTGCCTGAGCAGCAGATGGCGATGGTCTTCCGCATGCTCAGCAAGGAGCAGGGCGCGGCCGTTTTTGCGGAGCTGGAGTCCGAGGAACAGGAGTACATCATCAACTCCATCACGGACACCGAGCTGGGCAGCATTCTGGACGAGCTGTACCTCGACGATACCGTTGACATGATGGAGGAGCTTCCCGCCAATGTGGTCAAGCGTGTCATGCGCATTGCGACACCGGAGACGCGAAAGCTCATCAACCAGTACCTGAATTACCCCGAAAACTCAGCCGGTACCATCATGACGGCAGAGTATATCGATCTGAAAAAGTACATGAGTGTAAAGGAATCCTTTGCACGAATTCGCAGGATCGGCGCCGACAAAGAGACCATCTATACCTGCTTTGTCACCAGCGCGGACCGGAAGCTGGAAGGCATCGTCACGGTGAAGGATCTGATCATGGCGGATGAAGACGCGGTGATCGAGTCCATCATGGACGATAACGTGATTTTCTGCACGACAACGGACGACCAGGAAGACGTTTCCGGTATGTTCTCCGACTATGACCTCCTGGCAATTCCCGTTGTCGACAAGGAAAAGCGTCTTGTCGGAATCGTCACGGTCGACGACGTCATGGACGTTATGGAGCAGGAGACCACGGAGGATATGGAGATCATGGCCGCTATCACGCCTTCTGATCATCCGTATATCCGAACCGGTGTGATTGAGATCTGGAAAAACCGTATCCCATGGCTGCTCCTTCTTATGGTGTCGGCCACCTTTACGGGGATCATCCTGAGCAGCTTTGAGGATGCGCTCGCAGTTCAGGCAGCGCTGACGATCTTTATCCCCATGCTGATGGACACGGGCGGAAACTCCGGCGGCCAGGCCAATGTGACGATCATCCGCGGACTCAGCCTGGGCGATATCGAGTTTTCGGATTTGCTGCAGGTCATCTGGAAAGAAACGCGCGTCGCTTTGCTTTGCGGCGTGACGCTGGCGATTGCGACCTTTGCAAAAATCATTTTGATCGACCGACTGCTGATGGGAAACGAGGGCGTGACCGTCATGGTTGCCGCGGTTGTCTGCATCACCATGCTTATGACGGTCCTGTGCGCGAAGATCGTCGGCTGTACGCTGCCGATCCTTGCAGATAAGCTCGGGTTCGATCCTGCCGTTATCGCAAGTCCGTTCATTACGACGATCGTGGATGCGATCTCTCTGCTGATCTATTTTGCGGTCGCAAAGGCAATCCTGCATATCTGACGGGGGAGAAGATGAGCTTTTCGGGACTGCTTTCCAGAATGTTGGTGCTGCTTGCTTTGATCTGCGTCGGCGCTTTCTGCAGCAAACTGCGGATGATCGACGAGCGCGGCAGCGCATGTATCAATCAGCTGGTGCTGTATATCTGCGGCCCGCTGATGATCATCAAATCCGTTCAGAACGTTCAGCTTGCATACGGCGTCAGCGATATCCTGATGCTGCTTGTTTACACGGTGATCTTCCACTTGATCACGCTTACCATCGCGACCGTGTTCGCTCGGATCTTCTGCAGAAAGAAGACGCTGCGCGGTGTGTTTTCGCTTGTCACCGCGTTCGGGAACATCTTTTTTATGGGGCTTCCGGTCGTCACGGCGCTTTACGGCGAGAACTCGGTCTTTCTTCTCTCGATCTGTGTGATACCGTTCAACCTGTTTGTTTTCAGCATAGGGATCTATCTCGTCCTCGGCGGGGAACGCCGGAAGATCCCATGGAAGAAGCTCCTGGTGAATCCGTCGCTCTATGCCACGATCATCGCACTGCCGATCTTTTTCCTGAGGATCGAACTGCCCGGAACGGCGATGGAGATCATCGGCTATCTGAGCCAGATGGTCGTGCCGCTCTCGATGCTTTTGATCGGCGCTGCGCTCGGACGAATGCCGCTGAAGGAGATCTTCGGGAACTGGATCAGTTATCTTGTCTGCGCGATCAAACTGATCGTCGTGCCGCTGGCCGTGTTCTTTGTTTTCCGGATCTTTATCAAAGATCCCCTGATCCTCGGGCTGTTCACCGTCATGGCAGCAATGCCGTCGGCTTCCATTTCTCCGATCCTCTGCGCGGAATACGGAGGCGACGCCGCCTTCGCAAGCCGCACCGTGTTTTTGACAACGCTGATATCGCTCGGCACGATCCCCGCGATGGTGTGGATCCTGCTGAGATGAGCGTTTCGTTTTCAGGAAAAGTGCAAACTTGGTCTTTACATTTTCTGCTCAAGCGATTATAATGCTCTCGTATCTGCCCTCGTAGCTCAGATGGATAGAGCAACGGCCTCCGACGCCGTGTGCCGCTGGTTCGAATCCAGTCGAGGGTGCCAGCCGCGAAAGGAGCAATATCGATGTTCCTTTCGCGGCTTTCTGAGTCTTTGGAGGAAATGATATGCCGACAGAAAAGGAAAAACCGAAAAGAGCTTATCGAAAGACTTCCGAAACCCAGCAGATCATTTTTGATGCAGCGATGAAGCTGATGTCCGAGAAGGGATTTCAGGGCACGACGGTGCGGGATATCTGCGCTGCCGCAGGGATACCGATCGGGACGTTCTATAACTGCTATAAATCCAAGGTCGACATCCTCAAACGGATTTATGACGACGGGGACGAATACATACGGTCATCGATCGCGGCAGAAGCGGAGAAAATCGGCGCGCTGGAGCATCTGCGGTTATTTGCCCTTCAATATGCGCGTCTGAATCTACGGACCGGTCTTGATGTGCTGCGCGTACTTTTTTATCCGTCAAACGCATGGTTCTCCATTGAGCGCCCGATGCAGATTTACGCAAGACAGTTCGTAGAGGAAGGACAGCGCAGCGGCGAGATCCGGGAGGATATCGCGGCGGAAGAAATCGTTGATGGGCTTTTCGATATCCTGCGCGGCGTCTGCTATAATTGGTGCGTATGTAACGGAGAATTTGATCTGGAACAACGGATCGGATTTCAGATCTCCCTGTATTGCAGAGCAATTGCGGCGTATTAGCAGCGAAAATAGAAAGCGGATGGCAAAAGCCATCCGCTTTTTTCTGCAGATCCGGTGATGAAAAGCTCAGAAGCATTCCTTGGAATAGGCCTCGATCTCTTGACTCAGCGCATCGTAGACGCCGGGGAATGTGCTCATCGGCAGGCCCTGGGAAGCATTGGGGATGAAGTAAAGCTTGCCGCATTCGTCGCAGGCGCGTCGGACTTCACGGCGCACTTCTTCCTGCGTCCAGTTCGGGTGGTCGACCTTGGCGCTGTCGATGCCGCCCATGAAGGTGATCTTGCCGCCGTACTCCTTGATCAGCTCGGGGATGTTGTTGCTGGTCATGACGCCCTGCCAGATATCGATGCCCATGTCGATCATGTCGGGCACCAGCGTCGCCGCATAGGAGTCGGAGTGATGGGCGATGACCTGCACGCCGTGGGATTTGTAATAGCCGTAGATCTTCATATACGCGGGCTTGATGAACTCGCGGAACATGTCGGGGGAGAGGAAGGTGGAGATCTGGCTGCCCCAGTCGTCGTGATGGAAGAGGCCATCCGGCTTGATGTACTTGCAGATCTCGGCAGCGTAATCCAGCTCGAATTCAGTGATCATGTCGATGATCTCGTGCATCTCGTCGGGGTTCGTATAGAAATCAACGAGGCAGTTCTGGATCTCCAGCAGATAATGGCACTGCTCGAAGACGCCGGGCGCAAAGAACGGCATGACGAACTGCTCGTTGCGATCGATCTTCTCTGCGGCGGCAATGAAGGGTTCCCACTCCTCGGCATCATAAACCACGCGCGGGACTTTGACATAGTCCTTCCAGTTGTCGATGTCCTTGATCACGATCTTGTCCGGGGTGTGGACGGGGAAGGCGCCGGGCGTGCCGATGGGCCAGGATTTGGTGACGCCCCAGGCGTTGACGACATTGTGCTCGCCGTACTTGGGGTTCGGATTGCGATTGCCGAAGGGGGAGCCCATGACGATTCCGAAGGCCTCATACTGGTTGACAAAACGATCGGGATGGCCGCCGTGCATCGTCTCAAGCAGGTTTTGCTTTTTGGTCAGCATTTTGCATTACTCCTTACTGTGTTACTGAGTGGTATGTGGGCGTAGAAAAGAACGGACGTTCTATAACAAGATGCTGGTATATGCATACCAGCATCTTGTTATTGATTTGTGATATGGAATTACTCGTTAGCCATTCTGGCGTCGATTTCCTTCTGATACTGCTCGACCTTCTCGCGGGTGATGCGGAAGCCGAAGATGAGGAGCAGCGCGCCGACAAGGCAGAAGATCGCCGGGATCAGAGCGAAAGGCTTGGTCAGAGCCTGCTGAACCGCGGGATCCATGGCGACGGTCGGAAGCCCGCCTTCACCAAGCAGAGGCTTGACAGCTTCATCATAGTTGATGCTGACAAGCACGGCACCGATGATAACACCGCGGAGGAAGATGGCGGCCTTCAGAGGCACGTTCTGCAGACCCATGACCCAGCCGGATGCATCCTTGCCGTCTTTCCAGGTGGAGTAGACGACAGCGTCAGCATACAGAGCGGGAGCAGAGGCCAGCGCAACGCCATAGAAGAAGAACGCCAGCGTGATGAGAATCAGGACTGCGGTGATGTTGGAATAGCAGAAGTAAATCAGCCCCAGAGTGATGACCAGGCCGAAGTAAGCGCAGATCATG
>JAEEGL013804926.1_pt1 | contig 50265 bp, 35 predicted proteins | sample 9134231 | NCBI WGS metagenome assembly JAEEGL01 (sample SAMN16246548, study PRJNA631951) | gut metagenome | biome: gut microbiome; feature: rumen; material: fiber-attached | host: Bos | place: Iran: Karaj | collected 2018-10 | reverse complement strand
ACTGATTTGGGTGAGATCTATGCTGTCTACAACTATTCGAAGAGTGGCAACGGCGGTGGAAGCTATTCTTACATCGGCATCTACGGTTGGACTAAGAATCCTTTGATCGAGTACTACATTGTGGACGACTCATTCACTCCTAACGGAGGCGGTATGTTCTGGAATGCAAACAATAAGGGCACATACACAGTGGATGGAGTCACTTACACTTTGAAGGTCGGACAGAGAAATAACGCCCCTTCTATTGATGGAAACACTAATTTCCAACAGATCTTTGCAGTACGTTCTTCTTACCAGACTTGCGGTAAAATCAATGTCACTGAGCACTTTAAGAACTGGGAGAAACTCGGTGTGAAACTAGGAGGTATCTACGACTGTAAGATCCTTTGTGAAGTAGGTGGTGGTTCTGGTTCTATCGAATACACATGCGCAAGTATGTCTTGGAAGGGACAGAGCAGTTCATTTGGTGATTTGAGTTGCAAGGACGGCGGAGCGACAGAAGTTTCTAACATCGAATCTAAGGAATTTGCGATTGTTCCAAATCCAGCGTCTACAGAAATATATATCATTAGCGAAGGCGAGGTAGAAAATGTTATGATCTTCAACACTATTGGAGATGTAGTATCAAAAGCCAACGAGTCTAGAGTAGACGTATCGTCTCTACCTACAGGCATCTACTTTGTGAAAGCTACTATCGATGGAGAGTCGGTAGTCAAGAAACTGGTTGTGACAAAATAAGTGATAAAATCATTTCCCTAAAAGGAAGAGCCGGAAGCAATGCTTCCGGCTCTTTTTTTATTAGCGATGTCAGTTCATATTTATCTGCATTTGCGACTGGAATAAATTTTATCTTTATAGGACGAGGGGCAACCCCACCAATATTTAATTAAAAACCAATTAAATCTCTCCGAAACAGTCCAGCCAGAATGTTTTTTATTCAAAAAGTAAAAAACCGTTACGCATTGCCCGTTTTTTCATACCTTAAAAAAAACGGTTTCTCTATTTTTGTTATGCCTTAAAAATAAATTAATGCATTTGTCATGAAAAAACACATTATTACTACCTTGTTTACGACTGTAATCGGTTGTACAACAGCATTCGCCCAAACAGATGGCGAGATTGGTGCCAACGGTGATGAAGGTGCATCATCTGGTACAATTTTAAGTTATCTAAAGGAAGCAGACATAGATTATGTGGGCGACGGTCTTATCGGCCACAAGCTTGACATCTATTATCCTGACGATGGCAAGGAGACTCACAATGTGATCATCCATATATATGGAAGTGCCTGGAGAAGCAACAACAGTAAAGGTTCAGCAGACCTAGGAACGGTGGGACTGGCCGCACTAAAGGCAGGATATATCTTCGTCACTCCGAACCATAGATCTCTCAACGACGCGTTGTGGCCAGCCCAGATCAACGATATCAAAGCTGTTGTCCGCTATCTACGTGGAAACAAAAAGGATCTTAAGATTGACGATTCATTCATCGCCATCTCCGGATACTCTTCAGGAGGTCACCTGGCTTCTATGATGGGAGTCACTAACGGTGAGACAGTGGTGAAAGTCGGCAGTGAGCCGATCGACATCGAAGGTGCCCTAGGAAATTTCAGAGACGAAAGCAGTAGAGTCGACGCTGTGTGCGACTGGTCTGGTCCTGTCGACAGCAGAGACAAAACGTGCGGCAATCCTATCAACATATCTCCAGAAAACGAGATTCTAGGCGATTGCACACCTCAGGAGTGTCCGGACAAACACGCCTCTCTCGCCACCACCACATATCTTGATGCAAAAGATGTGCCTCACATGATCTGTCATGGCTCAAACGATAACATCGTGCCAGTCTGCGAGGCAGAGAAATATAGGGACAACCTTGAAAAAGCAGGCATCTATGTTGAGTGGTACAACTCAGATTACGGACATGAAGTGGTCGAAGACTACACAGACGAGATGATCAGTTTCTTCAACAAAGTTCGTTCCGGAGAAGTAGGACAAGGTGGCTCTTCAGACAGTTTCGATCCATGCTCAAACACAACAGCTTATTCTGACGGATCAATCATCGCAGACAACGCTGTAAAGGATCTAGGCAATGGCTATAATGCAGAATTATGGAGAGAAACAAATTCAGGCAGCATGACAGTGTTCGGAGGCAAAGCAGACTGTGCTTTCAAGGCAAACTGGGACAACTCTGGAGACTTTTTGGCACGTGTAGGTTATTACGATGGAAATGCATCAAAAGAATATACTGATTTAGGTGAGATCTATGCCGTCTACAACTATTCTAAGAAAGGAGACGGTGGAGGAAAATATTCTTACATCGGTGTATACGGCTGGACCAAGAATCCAACGATTGAATACTATATTGTGGACGATTCCTTCACTCCTGACGGCGACGGCATGTTCTGGGACACAGAGACTAAAGGAACATACAAGGTTGACGGCGTAGAGTATACATTGAAGGTAGGAATAAGAAACAATTACCCATCCATTCTTGGAAACACAAGTTTCAAACAAGTGTTCGCAGTCCGCTCATCATATCAAACCTGCGGTTCTATCAACGTGACTGAACATTTCAAGAATTGGGAGAATCTAGGTATCAAGATGGGCAACATCTACGACTGTAAGATACATTGTGAAGTTGGCGGAGGCACAGGTTCTATCGAATACACTTGTGCTAGTATGTCGTGGAAGGGTCAGAACAGCTCGTTCGGAAAACTGAATAGTAGCAACATTGACAATCCTAACATTGACGATCCTAATATTGACGATCCTAACATTGACGATCCAGGAACACCTTCTGATTGCGTCGATCCAAGCACTTACACAAAAAAATATTCTGGCGGAACAACCATCACTAGCAACTGCATACGTTCCGTCGGTAACGGTTACGTCGTTGAAACGTGGAGTGAAATGAATAATGGAAGTGTGACAGTGTTCGGAGACAAAGCGGACTGTGCTTTCAAAGCTGAGTGGGATAATTCTGGCGACTTCTTGGCTCAAGTCGGTTACTATGACGCCCCTGCCACTAAGACATACACTGACTTAGGCGAGATCTATGCCGTCTACAACTATTCCAAAACTGGCGATGGTGGAGGAATCTACTCTTACATCGGCATCTACGGATGGACTAAGAATCCTTTGATTGAATATTATATTGTTGACGACACTTTCTCTCCTGACGGAACTGGCATGTTCTATGGTACAGAAGAAATAGGAACATACAAAGTTGATAGCGTAGAATATACATTGAGGATAGGTCAAAGAATCGGTGCCGCATGTATTGAAGGAATGGCTGATTTCAAACAGATATTTGCTGTTCGCTCTTCTTATCAGACTTGCGGAAAGATTAACGTAACTGAGCATTTCATGAATTGGGAAAAGCTCGGTGTCAAGATGGGAGGTCTATACTCATGTAAAATCCAATGTGAAGTGGGTGGAGGTACAGGATCTATCGAATACACTTGCGCAAGTATGTCTTGGGATGGACAGAACAGTTCACTTGGCAAGTTGAATTGTGACAGCACCGTCAAGGAAGAAGAAATTGAAAAAAGCGATTCCATTAACATCTACCCATGCTCATACACAACAAAATATTCAGGCGGAACAACCATCACTAGCAACTGTCTGAGGGATCTCGGCAATGGTTATAACGCAGAGATGTGGGGAGAAAGAAACAATGGAAGCATGACATTGTTCGGAGGCGAAGCAGGTTGTGCATTCAAAGCTGAATGGGACAACACAGGCGACTTCTTGGCTCGCGTAGGTTATTACGACGCGAAGGCATCCAAGAAATATACCGATTTAGGTGAGATATACGCCATCTACAACTACATTAAGAGTGGCGACGGTGGAGGAAGCTATTCATACATCGGCGTCTACGGATGGACCAAGAATCCTATGATTGAGTACTATATTGTGGACGACACTTTCACTCCTGACAGTGAAGATTTGTTCTGGGGCACCAATGAAATAGGAACATACAAAGTTGATGGCGTGGAATATACATTGATGGTAGGACAAAGAATCAACGCTCCTTGTATCGAAGGATCCGCTAGTTTCAAACAGATCTTCGCAGTACGTTCTTCTTATCAGACATGTGGCATAATCAACGTGAGTGAACACTTCAGAAATTGGGAAGAGCTCGGTGTCAAGATGGGTTACATCTACGACTGCAAACTACTATGTGAAGTAGGAGGAGGCACAGGATCTATCGAATACACTTGTGCTAGTATGTCTTGGAAAGGAAAGAAATTCACGCTTGGCAGTTTGAGAAACGGCGAAGGAGACGACACTCAGATAACAAGTGCAGCTACATACAGCGACACGAAGGAATTCACAATTATGCCAAACCCAGCGTCTACAGAAATCTATATCATCAGCGAAGGTGAGGTAGAGGATGTAATGATCTTCAACGCTATTGGAGATGAGGTAGCAAGAGCCGACGAATCTAAAGTAGACATATCGTCACTACCTACAGGCATCTACTTTGTGAAAGCCACTATCGAAGGAGAGTCGGTTGTGAAGAAATTGGTTGTGACAAAATAAGTGATAAATTTCATTCATTTTCCTAAAGGAAAGAGCCGGAAGCAATGCTTTCGGCTCTTTTTTTACGACTTTCTCCGCTTCCTTTGCATTCCAAAAATCAAGCATTTTGGTTCAACTTGTTTTTTATTTATCACTTAATGAGTAACTTTGCAAAAGTTTACAACAAATGGAAATGGGAAAAATCGACTATATCTCTTTAAATGACATTGAAAATATTCTCTACAAAGGTGAGCAACTTTCGTTCGCTTCCAACGTATGGGACAGAATAAACAGAAGCCACGACTTCTTGAAATCTTTCTCCGTAGACAGAATCATCTACGGAATCAACACTGGATTCGGACCTATGGCCCAGTGGCGTATCTCTGACGAAGACCGTGAGGCTTTACAATACAACATCATCCGCAGCCACTCAACAGGTGCAGGTGAACCTTTGCCTGACGTCTATGTGAAAGCAGCCATGATCGCTCGCGTCGGCACATTCACACAGGGAAAGAGCGGAATTCACAAGAGTATTGTCGAACTTCTTATCAATTTCATCAACAAAGGCATCACACCATTCATTCCTGAACACGGAAGTGTTGGAGCCAGCGGTGACCTTGTTCAGCTCGCTCATCTTGCCCTCACAATGATTGGAGAAGGTGAGGTGTTCTACAAAGGAGAGAAACGTCCCGCAGGCGAAGTCATGAAAGAGTGCGGACTTGAGCCTATCAAGATGTTTATACGTGAAGGATTGTCGCTTACAAACGGCACTTCATTCATGACAGGTATCGGCTTAGTCAACCTTATAAACGCAAAAAAACTTCTACGTTTCGCCACAATCGCAAGCGTGATGATGAATGAAATCGCAAGTTCTTACGACGATTTCATGTCGGAGCCGATAAATGCAGTCCGTCGTCAACGTGGACAAGGCATCATCGCTAAGCAGATGCGTGAGATCGCGAAAGGAAGCAAATGTATGCTCGACAGAAAAAGCGAGATGTACGACAAGAAACACACAGAAAATGTGTTCACCCATAAAGTGCAGCCTTACTATTCGCTAAGATGCATTCCGCAGATTCTTGGACCTGTATTGGAGACGGTGGAGAATGTGGAGAGAGTGCTTATCAACGAAGTCAACTCTGCTTGCGACAACCCAATCGTCGACCCAGAGACTGAAGAGGTTTACCACGGTGGTAATTTCCATGGCGACTATGTCTCTTTCGAGATGGACAAACTAAAAATCGCCGTCACAAAGATGACGATGCTGTGCGAGCGTCAGATGAACTACCTGTTCCACGACAGAATCAACGGCATTCTTCCTCCATTCGTGAATCTTGGCAAACTTGGTTTGAACTACGGTCTGCAGGCATCTCAGTTTACAGCCTGCTCTACTACAGCAGAATGTCAGACACTATCCAACCCAATGTACGTGCATTCGATCCCTAACAACAATGATAATCAAGACATTGTGTCGATGGGAACGAATTCAGCTTTGATTGCAAGACGAGTGATAGACAACTCATTCCAAGTGATCGCGATCCACTTTATGGCAATCGTGCAAGCTGTGGATGCACTCGGATACGCAGACAAGTTGTCGCCGCTGACAAACCGCGTCTACAAAGACATCAGAGCCTTTTTCCCACGCTTCGAGGACGACACTCCTAAATATAAAGATATTGAAAAGATGATAATTTTCTTGAAAGAGCAAAGTTATTAACAATTATTGCATATATTTGCAGAAACATTGTTTATCGGTAACGACACAAGATATGAAAAACACGTTTTTTATAGGTTTGGCACTTTCGCTTTTTGTATGCTTCAACGCATCCGCAAAAAAGTCGAGTGATGCGAAAAAAGCAGAGACTACACAAAAAGCGCCTCTAGAAGAAGCTTTTGATGAAGCTACTGCAAAGGAAAGGAATCCAGAGTTGAAAAAAGAGGACTGTTTGTATGAACCACGTGAGGTCATGTTGGAAGCGCATGCAGGTTTGAACATGTCAGATTATTCATCAGACTATCATCAGACAGACTATAGATTTGGACCATTCGTTGGTATTGGTGCGGATTTTCCAATCAAGAACATATTCTCTATCGCTCCAGAGCTTAACATAAGCGTGATCGGTGCAAAGGTCAACTATACCGATACAATAAGAGCTAAAGAGCGTCTGACATATCTAGAGATACCTATCTATGCAAGATGGCAGTTCTCACACAACCAGTCAAAACCGTTTGTGGCAATCGCTCCAACAATCGGAATCGGATTGGGTGGCAAGAGATGCTACGAGACTGACACTCGTCTGATGGATCCTTCAGAGCAGGAAAAAGTTCCTTTGTTCGCGCCAAATCAGGAGACAGAGGAGACTAACGCAATCTATAAGAAAACAGACTTTGGATTCAAGATCAAAGCAGGTGTATATGTAAAGACAAAGTGGGCAGTAACAATTGGTTACCAGTTTGGTCTTGTAAACATCTGTAACAATAAATACTTCGATGAGATTATTCCGGGTTATTACAATGACAGAGTCATCGTCAATGCCCCAAGCGTGAAGAACTCTAACATCTTTGCAGCTTACTCATACTACTGGTAATAAAACAGCATGACATTAAGGGTAGTCACATTACTCATAATCAGCGTATTAACATTGGAAAACTGTTTAGCCGAACAGTTTTCCAAATTCTTTGTTGACTTTTTTGTAGACACAAAGACGCAGGCTGATAAGGTGACATACCCATATTTCCATAATGGAGACAGGACACTTGTCAAGAGTGGTTGGCAGCCTATAAACCTGAAAAACAAGAACCGTATTGTGATTGTTTGTGTCGACTCACTCGAATCCGTAACAAAAGAAGATGCCATCGACGTGCTCATCACCAACGGAGCAAAGTTGAGCGGTGTAAAACACACATTCAGCAGACAAGGTCAATTATGGAAGCTCAACAACAGCCGAGGAATCTCGTCGACTGAATACTCAGACAAAAGTTTCATGGCATTCATTGAGCGATTCTCCACTGACATTGATTTCCAGAAGAAAAATATCATATTCCCATTGCCCGAAAAGACGGTGCAAATTTCAGCCGACGGAAAAGAATCACAGACAGGCAGCAAACTTCACATGCCACGCACATGGGCACCCGTAGGATTCATCGGGCAGACAACACAGATATGCAGTTTCGTGCAGACGGGAGAAGATGCCAACAACCGACGAATAGTGATATTCGAGAATGGCGAAAAAAGCCTAAGCTACAACTTCATCAGCATCCGAGGCAACTGGTTTTTGATTGAGATTGAGAGATATGCGAGATGATAAAAAAAATCATTAAAAGAATATTTGTGGCGATTATATTGTTGCCAATCATTCTACTATTGCTTGGTGTGATCTACTTTCACATCGACCCATTTGAATATGAAATTCTAACAGACACCACAGTAGAGTTAAATGCAAAAGAAGACTATTACAATAAGTACTGGCTGATATGGGTTAACATTCCAGAAAAAGTTGAAATTGACAACAAAGAATATATAGTCACTAATATCGGCAGTTCTGCTTTTAGCTATTGTTACCTGCTAAAACATGTAAAAATTCCAGCAACCGTCACAGTAATTGGGGAAAGGGCTTTCTATTGTTGTGAAAATATGACAAGCATAAATATTCCAGCAAGCGTTAGCAGAATCGAGGATCATGCATTTCTAGATTGCAAACATTTGTCTAAAATAGATCTTCCAGCAAGTGTCAAATATATAGGCGAAGGAACATTTTTAGGATGTGATGCGATTACCAGCATAGATATTCCTGCCAAGATCGAACACATTGGAGTTGCAGCATTTAATGCATGTGACAATTTGGAAAACATAAATGTGTCATGCGACAATGTTTATTTTTCTTCAGCAGATGGATTGCTATTCGACAAAGACAAGATAACTTTATTATGCGTGCCTGGGAACAAGAAAGGGAACTTTAAGATTCCGCCATACGTCTCTCAAATTGGTGAGCAAGCATTTAGAGAATGTGAAAAATTGACAAACATAGACATTCATGCAAAAATCAAAAAAATTGGTGATTGTGCATTTGAAAACTGTAATGGACTGACCTACTTCAATATACCGTCAACAGTATCATATATAGGCAAAGGAATATTTTCTAGTTGCGACAATTTGGAAACTGTAGAAATCAAAGATGGCATCACTAGTATTGAGAATAGTTCATTTAGTCATTGCTACAAATTGAAAAGCATTACCATTCCTGAAAGTGTGAAGAGCATTAAAGACAACGTTTTTTGGTGCTGTTACAATTTGAATAGCATAAAGATACCTAACAATGTAACTCATATTGGCGAAGATGCCTTCGGTTGCAGTGGATTGACAACAATAGATTTGCCTAAAAACATTAACACAATTGAGAAAAATGCCTTTTATAGATGTGACAAATTAATTAGTATAGATATCCCCATGGGTGTAACCAGCATACATGAACTAGCATTTTATAATTGTGAAAATTTGGAAACCATAATTATCCCAAGTAGTGTACATCATATTGGAGACAGAGCATTTTATGATTGTAAAAATCTTGATGTAGTCATATTCAATTCAGAAAAAGATGTAAATATCGGGGAAGATGCTTTCCGAAACTGCAAATCGGTAACATACCTAACCGAAAATCAAGAAAAAGAAGAAACAGAAAATAATGAGACAGAAGAAACAGAAAGCCAAAATGACGACAATGCAGACGAGAACGAAATTAATGAGGATGAGAATAGCGAGGAGGTTGAGTTTGTAATTGAAGAAGAAGTGCAAGAAGAAGACAATTAGAACATAACATGCATTATTGAATTTCAGTCAATTCATTAGTCAAAATTTTTAAAAATATCCACCAATATTTTACACCTAAAGGTGTATTTATGCTTGACAAAGATCATACATTTATATCACGTAGTGATTGCATATTGGTAGCCATTATATAAATGACATCACATTTTTTCCGTAGGAAATCAATCATGTCATTTAGATTTAAATCATCCTCATTTTGGCTAATCGACAAGCCAAAATTTAATATTGTTGAATTTTGGTCAATTCATTAGCCAAAATTAAAATAACGTGAGCTCGATGAATTATAATCTGCGAATCATTTTCCTCTTTCTGACTGAATTCTCACCTCTTTTTCTCATAAAAAGGCATAGCCTTTCTCTGTAAACCCTTTGTCTCTGTGGTTTTATTAAATTTATGTGCTCGCCTACGGCTCGCACGTAGGGAGGGGTTAGGGCGTTCCGCCCTTAACAATCCTCGTAAAATCATCATAAACTAGGACAGAGCCTTCAAAAATACGTCTGTAGGTGTAATATATCGGTAGATATCCCCACGTCTCCACAAATTGCTACAAAAATTTTCATTTACACATTAAAAAAACTAATTTTGCAAACAAATTGCGATTTTACACGAAAAATATAAAAAAAGTTCTAATATAAAAATGAAGCAATACAAGCTACTTAACAATGTCGTAGGCGGAGTTGTGTTTCTGATCTCTTTGGTCACTTACCTACTCACTATCGAACCGACAGCAAGTTTCTGGGATTGCGGTGAGTTTATAAGTACCGCATATAAGTTAGAAATCGGACATCCACCGGGAGCACCATTCTTTATGTTGATGGCGAGATTCTTTACTCTATTCGCCTCGGATGTCCACGAAGTAGCTAAAATGGTCAATATATTCTCGGCATTCATGTCGGCATTGACTATCCTATTCCTTTTCTGGACAATCACTCATTTGGCAAGACGTTTGGTCATCAAATCTGAGTCTGACTTCACACTTGGCAATATCGTTGCTATTCTTGGAGCAGGTACAGTAGGTGCATTGGCTTACACATTCTCCGACACATTCTGGTTTTCAGCTGTGGAGGCAGAGGTTTACGCCTCATCTTCAATGTTCACAGCCGTTGTATTCTGGGCAATGTTGAAGTGGGAAGACGTTGCAGACCGTCCATACGCCAACAGATGGTTGGTATTGATCGCATACTTGATGGGACTTTCAATAGCAGTCCACCTATTGAACTTGCTTTCAATCCCTGTGCTTGTACTTGTTTACTACTTCAGAAAATTCAAGTTCAGTTGGAAGGGAGTCGGCATCTCATTTGCCGTATCAGTAGTTCTTTTGGCTGTGATCCTATATGGTATCATACCAGGATTCGTGACTGTGGCAGGATGGTTTGAATTGTTGTTTGTCAATGTATTAGGATTCTCATTCAACACTGGAGTGATCATCTACAGCATCGCTTTGATTTCTTGTTTGGTTGGAGGAATCTACACTTCATACTCTGAAAAATTTGAGGATTCTAAACTACCAACTATCCTATTCATCGCTTCAGTAGCGCTTCTTGGCATTCCATTCTTCGGAAGTCATATTGTTTTAGGCATAGTGATTATCATCGCTTTGGCTGGTTACTTCTTCTTCACAGAGAAGGGTGGCAAAACAGACATGTCATTGTTGAACACAATGCTTACATGTTTGACTGTGATACTTCTTGGCTACTCGTCATACGCGACATTGGTGATCCGAAGCAACGCTAATCCTCCAATGGATCAGAACTCACCAGATGATGTGTTCACTTTGAAGAGCTATTTGAACCGTGAGCAGTATGGCGACACTCCTCTTCTTTACGGAGAGAGTTTCGCTTCTGAGTTCAAATACGACAAAACAGGATCTGTAGCAAAAGAACTTGGAGAGGATCTTTGGGCAAAGAAGATCAAGGAAAATGAAAATGAGCCTGACAAATACTACGTGTACGATCAAAAGACAAAGTACGTTTATCAGAGCCAGTTCTTGATGTTCTTCCCACGTATGTACTCTCGTCAGGGAAGCCATATCTCAGCTTATAAGAGTTGGTCAAACTTCACAGGTCAGAAGATAAAGGCAGACGACGGCAAGCGTGTAGAAGCTCCTACATTCGGCGACAACATGACATATTTCCTTAGATATCAGGTAGGATTCATGTACTGGAGATACTTCATGTGGAACTTCGTCGGACGTCAGAACGACATTCAGGGACACGGTGAGATTACTCATGGAAACTGGATATCAGGTATTGATTTCTTAGATGAGCTTCGTCTTGGCGACCAATCATCACTACCAGATGATCTGAAGAACAACAAGGGTAGAAACTGCTACTACTTCTTGCCTTTGATCCTTGGTTTGCTTGGTATTCTTTACCAATTCAACAAAGAGAGAAAAGGAACAGAAAGTTTCTTGCTTGTAAGTGTATTGTTCTTCATGACAGGTTTGGCTATTGTGGTATACTTGAACCAGTATCCATTCCAGCCACGTGAGCGTGACTACGCATACGCAGGTAGTTTCTATGCATTCTGTATATGGATCGGACTAGGTGTGCTTTGGATTTTCGATTTGGTCAAGAACTACATCGACAAACGAATCGCAGCAGCATTAGCGACTCTGTTGTCTTTGAGTGTACCGACAATCATGGCAGTTGAAAACTGGGACGATCACGACCGTAGCGGCAGATACACTTGTCGTGACTATGGTGCTAACTACTTGAAGACAATCCCAGCAAACGGAATCATCTTCACAAACGGAGATAACGACACATTCCCATTGTGGTACAACCAGGAGGTTGAAGGTGTCGGAACAGACTGCCGCGTCGCCAACCTTTCATACTTGCAGATGGGATGGTATATCGACCAGATGCAGAAAGACGCTTACGAGTCTAAGGCTATTCCTATGTCGATGAAGAGCAAAGATTATTCTAACGGCAAGTTAGACGTTGCATATATCGACAAACGTATCGACAAGGAAATGACTATTGACGAAGGATTCAAATACCTACTTGACAAACGTACCGCTAAGCAGCTTGGATACAGAGAAGGTATTGACGTTCTTCCTACAACAAAACTTGTACAGCACGTCGACAAGGATGCTGTTGTAGAAGCTGGTCTTGTTTCGGCAAGCGACACAGCCCGTATTTTGAAGGATACAGTCATGATGGTCAACGAGCCAAATCCTAACAACGGAGGAAAGGTAGAGCCTCATTTGAAGAGAGTCATAATGGATATGACTGAGAAGAGAATCGAGGATATCAAGATCGACTTGAGCAAAAAGAGCTACCTTGGCAAACAAGATTTGTTCATTCTTGACATCATCCGTTCAAACAAGGATTGGAAAACTCCTATCTACTTCGCTGTCACAGTCGGCAGAGACAGTTATCTAGGTCTTGACCAGTATCTTGAGCTTGAGGGTATGGCATACCGTTTGGTTCCATACAAGACTCAGGGAGGTGTCAATACAGAGGTGATGTACGACAACATGATGAACAAGTTTGAGTGGGGTAACGTAAGTCAGCCAGGCATCTACATGGACGAGAACAACTGCCGTATGGCTAGAACATTCCGTCACATGTTCGTACGCCTTGCATCTGAGCTTGCTGAAGAGGGCAAGAAAGACAAGGCAATCGAAGTGCTTGACAAGTGTATGAAGGAGATTCCAACATACAATGTGCCTGCCGACCTTACTTCATGCAACATCGCGCATCTGTATGCGAGCCTTGGAGAGAAGGAGAAAGCAGAAGTCCTCATCGACGAGATCTTCGAAATCTGCAAGCAGTATAGAGTTTGGAACAAGAATCTTACAAAAGAGCAGAGAAAATCGGCTTCTGAGGATATCAACGAACGTTTCGACATGATGAGATACGTTGCTGCCACTGCCATGAAAGCTTGCAGCAAAGAGAAAGCTGATGAGATTCGTAAAGAGGCAGAAGATTTCTATCAGGAGGTAGAGCAATAAAAGTTCACGATGATTATAGAACAACCGCCACGTCTGTTCAGGGCATTTTTTCCCTGCACAACGTGGCGAATAAAAAAAGAAAAAGAGAAAACCGTATATCTGACATTCGACGACGGTCCCATCCCCGAGGTGACGGAATGGGTGCTTGACACACTTGACCGCTATAATGTCAAAGCGACTTTTTTCTGTGTTGGAGATAACGTCCGCAAACATCCAGACATCTTCAAAAAAGTGTTGGAGAGAGGACACAACGTCGGCAACCACACCTATAATCATCTCCGTTCGTGGGGCACTTCAGCAAAATGCTATTGCGAAAATGTGGAGAAAGCAAACCAACTCATTCATTCTCCGCTGTTTCGCCCACCGCACGGAATCATTCGTCCGACCACTATCTTCTATCTAAGAAAGAGATACAAAATAGTGATGTGGGATGTGGTGACAAGAGACTACAACAAGGATCTTACGCCAGATGACATCTTCAACAAAGTGAAGCAATACACCAGAAACGGATCAATCATTGTCTTCCACGATTCGCTGAAGGCAAGGAAAAACATTGAAGGTGCATTGCAAAAAAGTATTGAATGGCTTCTTAACGAAGGCTATTCATTCAAAAAAATAGAATATTAAATCACTCGCAGAGAATATCCGTCGAGTAAAAAAGGAAAATAGATGAACGTACTAATATTGGGAAGCGGAGGTAGAGAGAATGCCTTAGCTTGGAAGATTAGAGAAAGCAAGAAAGTTGACAATCTTTTCGTCGCACCAGGTAATGCTGGAACAGAACTTCTGACAAGAGAGGTGGATGGAAAGACTGTAGGTTGTAAGAACGTGGCTATCAAAGCCGACGATTTCGACGCAATCAAAAAATTCGTGCTTGAAAACGACATCGAAATGGTTGTTGTAGGTCCAGAGGATCCACTTGTAAAAGGTATCTACGACTACTTCAAAAATGACGCTGCTCTTAAGAGCATCAAAGTAATCGGTCCTTCTAAGGAAGGAGCAAGATTGGAAGGAAGCAAAGACTTCGCCAAAGCATTCATGATGCGTCACAATATACCGACTGCAAGATACAAGAGTTTCACTAACGAGACTATCGAGGATGCGATTGCATTCCTTGCAGAGTTGGAAGCTCCATACGTGCTTAAAGCGGATGGTTTGGCAGCCGGCAAAGGAGTGCTTATCCTCAACACATTGGAAGAGGCTAAGGCAGAACTAAAGACAATGTTGACTGGTAAGTTTGGTGATGCCAGCAAGACAGTTGTAATTGAGGAATTCTTGTCGGGAATCGAATGTTCGGTATTCGTACTTTCAGATGGAAAGAACTACAAAGTGCTTCCAGTAGCAAAAGATTACAAGCGAATTGGAGAGGGAGACAAAGGTCTTAACACTGGAGGAATGGGAGCAGTCTCACCAGTTCCGTTTGCAGACAAGACATTCATGAAGAAAGTTGAGGAGAGAATCATCATCCCAACTGTAGAAGGATTGGCAAAAGAAAACATCACATACAAAGGTTTCATTTTCCTTGGTTTGATCAACGTCAAGAACGAACCAATGGTAATCGAATACAACGTACGTATGGGAGACCCAGAAACAGAGGCAGTCATGCTTCGTGTCAAGGGCGACTTGGTTGACGCATTCGAGGGTGTAGCCGCAGGAGATTTGGACAAGCGTACACTTGAAGAAGACGAGCGTACAGCAGTCACAGTGATGTTGGTTTCAGGTGGTTATCCAGAAGAGTATGAGAAAAACAAAGTCATCACAGGTCTTGACAAAGTAAAAGACTCAATTGCATTCCATGCCGGAACAAAAATGGTCGATGGCAAAGTTTTGACAAACGGAGGACGAGTAATCTCAATCAGTTCATACGGTGCGACAAAGGCAGAAGCCCTAGCTAAATCATTCGCCAACGCACAGGTAATCGACTTCGAGAAGAAATACTTCCGTCGCGATATTGGATTCGACCTATAAATTAGAATCATGATCAATAAGGGCGGGGTCAAACCCGCCCAATAAAAAATAAAAAGAGAGCAGATGTACAACGGTAGTTTTCAAGACAAAGTCAAACCATCGGTGGTCGCATATATCGTAACTGTATGCGGGGCTCTCCTTTTGTGGCTAATTCCATTCGACGCGACATTCATTCTGAAGGCAGGAAATCTCAGATTCATGTCGTTAATGGATAAACTGATAGAGATTCCAGCCACATTAACCTATTGGGTTAATTTCGCATGTATTCTGCTGATTGGCTTTACATTAACTCTCATCAACAATACATTCTCTCTTTTAAGAGCACCAACGATTCTTCCGATGGTGTTATGTATTTTTGTTTTGATTATATCGCTTGAAAAAGATGGCGTCAACTATGGCTATCTCCTTACACTGATCGAGTTGGCAATCATCGCGTCAGCATTCGCATTGTCGGAGAGTTATAATGAGCTGCATTCCTTCAATATCGGCGGACTCATCACTATAGGCTCAATTGTGTACACTCCTTTCTCACTCAATGTGATTCCAGTTGTGACGTTTCTTTACTTCAGCAACCGAATGCAGTTGAAGAGCATATTAAGCATCATAATTGGAGGGTTAACAATAGCGATTTATGCAGTGGCAGGAATATATCAATTAGGATACTTTGAAGGAATGTCATGGACTGCGACTCCAAGTTTCAGTCTCAACGATTTTTCCGAATTTGAAGATTTCGGAAGATTCAGCAAGATATTCTACGGATATTTTCTGCTCTTTGTCTTTGTCTGCACGATGCGATTATCCGCTCACTACAGCAACAAGAGCATCCAGCAGCGAGGAAAATTTTCCCTATTGGCTGTGATCATCATGCTTGCCGTATTCTTTGCAGTAGCTATGAACTACGGATTTGAGTCAATGTTGAGCACGATCATCACTCTCGGAACATTCAGCATCGGAGGAGCAGTGACACTATTCTACAAACGGGAACTACTCATCACATGGATGTACCGTTTGTTTGTATTGTTAGCGATAGGTTATTTTATCGTAAAACTGATCGGATTGGAATAACATGGATTTGTCTTGGCTTGCAGAATACGGATGTTGGGGACTGTTTTTAGCAGCGTTTTTAGCAGCGACGGTACTTCCGTTACCTTCTGAAGCCGTGTTCTCTATAGTTTGGGCGTCAGGAGCAAACACATACAGCGTACTGACAGCGGCAATACTAGGCAATACACTCGGAGCTATGACCTGCTATGCGTTAGGTTATCTCGGAAAGACAGAATGGCTGACCAAATATTGTGGTCTTGACGAATCAAAAGTGGAAAAAGCAAAGAAATGGGTGCAGCAACGCGGCATCTGGCTCGGATTCTTTTCTTTCACTCCAGGCATTGGAGATTTCATTGTCATGGCACTCGGATTGATGCGTTCTCCGTTTTGGGGCGTATTATTCTGGGTTTTATTCGGAAAGACGGTGAGATACCTGGTTTGGCTGGCAATTACGTACGGAACATTTAGTTTAATCAATTAACATATGAAATTACGCAATTTATTACTATACATCTCTGCTTTCACATTGGCAGCAATAAACTCAAGTTGTAAGGATGATGAAGAGACAGACACTCCAGATGCAAGAATCCGTCGTGTCCTATTCTCACAGTTAGGATCCACTGTTGAGTTTTATGTCAATGACGTCGAAACAAAGATCTTCAACTATGATTCTTTGGCGTATGGCACAAAAGTAGACTCTCTATATCCGACAATCTATGGTTATTCCGACAATACGATAGCAATTCAATACTCATACGACGGAAGCAACTTCTTTGATTTCAGAAACACAGTGGCAATGGATTTTTCCAAACCGGTAAAAATCATTTCCACCAACACAAAAGACAATTCCAAAAAAGAATATACTCTGGAGGTGCGTGTACACAAGTATGATGTAGACGCTTTTCTATGGACAAACACAGGTGTTGTCTCTGGTTTGGAAGAGACTATTCTTTCACAAAAGTCAATAATGCACAACGATCTGATGTGGCAGTTCTTCCAAACAAACAACGCATGCAAAGTCGTGACATCTAAAGATGGTGCACAGTGGCAGAGCAGCACCGTCGAAGCTCCAGAAATTTTAGAATTATCCACTCTATGCAATATCGATGACTCATTGTTTGTGCAAGGCAAATCGGGAGTGATCTATGCGGCAAATTTCACCAGTCTGCAATTCAGCAAGTTTGATGCTATAACTAGCGGTCAATTGCTTTACTCGCTCAACAAGCAAATTTGGACACTTGACGGTGGTGAAATCAAATCATACAGCAAAAATGGAGAGGCAAAAATATCACAACCAATCCATGAAGATTTTGATGTCGACACTGTTCGTTCTTTCACCGCTCCAAGCGGAAACACTGTCCTTGGCTATCTTTACGCTAAGAAAGGTGACAAAGCAGAAATATGGGGTGCGGACAGATATGGCAACATGGAGTGTCTGACAAACACATCTGCGGGACTTCCATATATGGATAAAGCTATCACATTCGCATTCAACAATAGCACTCTTGGCATTCTTGGAGGAATCTCTACAGATGGCTCTTATTCAACGACATGCTATTCTTCAAACAACAGTGGATTGACGTGGGCTATAGACCAACACAAAGACCTTTCCAACACTGTAGGTGCATTGGCAGATGCAGGATTATTCCAAACAGGTGATAAAGGAGAATTTATTCTGATTGGCGGACAAACAGCCAATGGTCAAAACAATAAGGTTTGGGCACTTCGTCTTAAAAAACTGCTTTTGGAGGAGGCGTTTCTTAACAAGATAAAATAAAATGAAATTCAATTTCGATGTCATAGTTATCGGTGCCGGTCACGCAGGTTGCGAGGCGGCATCTGCAGCAGCCAACCTTGGTTCGCAGACACTTCTCATCACGATGGATATGCACTCTATCGCACAGATGAGCTGCAACCCTGCAGTGGGAGGTATCGCAAAAGGACAGATTGTAAGAGAGATTGACGCGATGGGCGGACAGATGGGTATCGTCACAGACCTTACCGCCATCCAATATCGTATGCTCAACAAATCAAAAGGGCCTGCAATGTGGAGCCCACGTAGCCAGTCGGACCGTCAGCGTTTCTCTGAAAAGTGGAGAAGTCTGCTTGAGAACACCGACAACCTCTGTATCTGGCAAGACATGGCAAATGAATTATTGTTTGAAGGCAAATCTGTATGCGGTGTACGCACTGCACTCGGTGCTGAATTCAAAGCTAAAGCGATCGTAATCACTGCCGGCACTTTCCTTAGCGGATTGATGCACTGCGGCAGACAGCAGATAAAGGGAGGTCGTATCTCAGAACCAGCGTCTTACGGTATAAGCGAGCAATTGAGAGATAAAGGAATAAACGTAGGACGTATGAAGACAGGAACACCTGTCAGAATAGACGGCCGTACAATCAACTTCGATGAACTTGCCCCACAAGACGGAGACAACGACTTTCACAAATTCTCATACCTTGATTTCAAGCCACGTCCGCTAAAACAGCGTCCGTGCTTCATCACATACACAAATGAGCAAACCCACGAAATCCTTCGTGCAGGATTGCCAGAATCTCCACTATACAATGGTCAGATCCAAAGTATAGGTCCTCGCTACTGTCCAAGTATCGAGACAAAGATTGTGACATTTGCGGATAAAAACCAGCACCAACTGTTTCTTGAACCAGAAGGTGAGACTACCCAAGAATACTATCTAAACGGTTTTTCATCTTCACTACCACTCCATGTGCAGCTAAACGCACTACGCACCATCAAAGGTTTGGAGAATGTACAGGTGTACCGACCTGGTTACGCAATCGAATACGACTATTTCGATCCTACCCAGCTCAACCCCACTTTGGAAAGCAAGCTCGTAGACGGACTTTTTCTTGCCGGACAAGTAAATGGCACGACAGGATACGAAGAGGCCGCAGGACAGGGTTTAATGGCCGGAATCAACGCACATTTGAAGTGCAATGGCAACAAGGAATTTGTATTGTCGAGAAACGAGGCCTATATCGGAGTCCTTATCGACGACTTGATCACCAAAGGAGTGGACGAGCCATACCGTATGTTCACGTCGAGAGCAGAATACAGAATATTGCTCCGTCAAGACGATGCAGATAGCCGACTTACTCGCAAATCATACGAAATCGGTCTTGCACGTAAGGAGCGCGTCGACCTACTGACACAAAAAGAGGATGAGATCAGCAGATTGAGAGAATTCACGTCGACATTCTCTATCAAACCAGCTTTGATAAATCCATTCCTTGAGACACAGGGCACTTCCCCACTCCGCGAAGGATGCAAACTGGTGGATTTGGTCAACCGTCCGCAACTCTCTTTCGACTCATTGCGTCAGGCCATTCCTGCACTGCAAGAGGCAATCGACAAGATTCCAAACAGACAAGAGGAGATTGTGGAAGCGGCTGAGATCCAAATCAAATACAGTGGATATATCACTCGTGAGCAACAGATAGCAGACAAACTTACTCGTCTTGAAAATATCAAGATAAAAGGCAAATTCGACTATATGTCGATTAAGACGATCTCAACAGAGGCTCGCCAGAAACTAACACGTATTGATCCAGAGACAATCGGTCAGGCAAGCAGAATATCAGGAATCAGTCCGAGCGACATCAACATACTATTAGTTCTTTTGGGAAGATGACAGACGAAAACCTAATTCAGATACAGCAAGTCAGCAAAAACTTCGGTGACTTGGCACTTTTTGAGGATGTGACATTCACAATCAATGTGGGTGAGAAGATCGCATTGATTGGACGCAACGGTTGCGGAAAGAGTACGCTGATGAAAATCATTTTGGGTGAGGAGCCTGCAGATTCTGGCAATATCACTCGAAGACGCGATCTGAAAATTAGTTTTCTTGACCAAGATCCAAAATTCAACGATGGAGAGAGCATACTTGACGGAGCTCTTCGCCACGTTTCCGGTGAAATAACCACCGTCATCAAAGAATACGAGAACGCCATCAACAATGGTGCTGATGCCGACGTGATATCTGAATTATCACACAAGATGGACGCTCTAAATGCGTGGAATCTGGAGACGACGGTAATATCAACACTTTCCCGTCTTGGACTACGCGACATCAATCAAAAGATCAGCACACTGTCGGGAGGTGCACGTAAACGTGTGGCTTTGGCGTCAGCAATCATTTCCGACCACGATTTGTTAGTGCTCGATGAGCCTACCAACCACCTTGACCTCGGAATGGTGGAATGGCTTGAGGAGATGCTTGTAAAAGAGAAAAAGGCACTATTGCTTGTCACACACGACAGATATTTCCTCGACAACGTCTGCAACAAGATTCTTGAGATCGCAGACACTCAGATCTACACATACCAAGGCAATTACAGCTACTATCTGGAAGAGAAAGAGCATCGTGAGGAGGTGGAGCAACGCACTATCGCCCACCTTCGCAACACATACCGACGTGAATTGGAGTGGATACGTCGCCAACCTCAGGCACGCGGTGGAAAATCACGCAGCCGTATAGATAGGTTCGACGTCATTGAGAAGCGTCTGAAGAGTGTCCGTTCAGAAGCTGATCTTACTCTTGCCTCTAAATCCAACCATATCGGAAGCAAAATCATTGAACTTTGCTATATTTCTAAAAAGTACGATGAAAAGGTTCTTTTAAAAGAATTCTACTACAATTTTGCGAAAGGGGAAAAAGTCGGCATCGTCGGTCAGAACGGATCAGGAAAGACCACTCTGCTAAAAATGATTCTCAATGAAGTACGCCCAGACAGCGGAGAAATAAATATCGGCCAGACGGTACGTTTCGGCTACTACAGCCAGGAGCTTCCTAAATTTAAGGAGACCTTAAAAGTAGTCGATTATATTTCAGAGATTGCTGATCAGGTGGAGGTGCAGCAGGGTGTCAAACTGTCGGCGACAAATCTGTTGAGCAGGTTCTTGTTTGCTCCAAGCAGACAACATGACTATATATATAAATTGTCGGGAGGAGAGAAACGTCGACTTCAGCTTTGCAGAGTGTTGATGGAGAATCCGAATTTCTTGATTCTCGACGAGCCAACCAACGACCTTGACATCGCAACACTTTCCGTGCTTGAGGAATATCTGATGGAGTTTAAGGGCAACGTGCTCATCGTGAGCCACGACAGATATTTCATGGACAGAATCGTGGACCATCTGTTTGTGTTTTATCCCGACCATACTGTAAAAGACTTTCCAGGCAACTATACTGATTATCGCATCTGGAAAGAAATGTCCGATGAAAAGGAGAAAGCAGAGAAGGAAAAGACCGCTAAACCAGCAGAGGCCGCTCCTAAAAGAGAGCGTAACACATCGATGAACAAGCCGAAACTGAGTTACAAGGAGCAACGTCTACTTGAGCAAACAGAGATCGACATTGACAATCTTAGCAAAGAGAAAAAAGAGATTGAAGAGAGACTCGGAAGCGGCGAGCAGATGAGCAACGACGAGATCATGAAACTTTCAAGCAGAATGCAGGAAGTGATCGAAGAACTCGATGAAAAGGAGATGATTTGGCTAGAATTGAACGAAAAGATATCGTAATAATCGTTAATCATCAACATAAAAGGAGTCCATACTACCACAAAGTAGCACGGACTCCTTTATTTTTGTAAAATTCTGTTCAAATCTAAATTAAATATTTGGTTATAGAGGCGAGGATTGTTAAGGGCGGAACGCCCTAACCCCTCTCCAAAATGCGAGCCGTAAGGCGAGCACATACTAATTTAAAAATAGATGCACAATGAACGCATTTTTACCGCTCGCCCTTTGGGCTCGCGGAAGAGAATGGGTTAGGGCGTTCCGCCCTTAACAATCCTCATTTTAGTTGAAGGATAAGACTTATAACAAAATATTTTAACAAATTTGAATAGCTTCTAATCCTTCTTCACTTTAGATTTTAGCAGAGCGATGACCGCATTCTTATCTTCTTCGGAGTCGAATCCATTCAAATCAATCATCAGTAGCTGATACTTGGAAATATAGAGTATTACATAATTCTTCACGAATTCCAATCCTGTAAAACTAGTGTAGGGATAGTTGGCATGTGCTTCAGGCGTTACTTCATTGCTTTCGTGATTTTCCAATTCATCGTCCTTAAAAAGAAAAGAGTAACGGGCTTCCCCTTCGCCAATATACGCTTTGAATACTTTCTTTAATTTCTTCGGAGATATAACACGAAAGTAACCTAAAACTACCACACCTAACAACAAAACCACCCACCAATCGAGAAAACCACTATTCCCAAGAGCAATAAAAAAGAGCACCGTAAAAAAATCAATAATCCTTGATACGATGATAAACTTTTTCGTTGACAACGTCACGTCTGTCAAAATCTCATACGTCAAACGAGTTTCATTCTTTATCTCCATAAAGCTGTTAAATTTTATATTCTAAGGTCTTCTTAACAAACCGCATTAAATACGGTCAAAAAAAACAGAACATAGTTTTTCCTGTTTGTTTGCAAAAATAAAAAAGGATTAATACCTAAAGAATAACAGATGTGATTTTTAATCATAATATTCTATCTCATCCAAATAGCTGAAGATCAAAATTCCGTTTTTATATTTTTTTGTCCCACAGAAACTACCTCTTTCATCATATATAGAGACATGTTTATGTGTCATATTACCAAATCCATCATATATACGGCATTCTGTTTCTTTTCCTTGTTGATTATAGGAATAGACCCATTTTCCCATAACATCAGATCCTTCATAAGTCAAAATTTCTGATAGTTTGCCATCTGTATCATAGCAATATAAATCACGAGATATAATCTCTCCCGTCTCAATATCAATATTCTGAATCTCTTTCAGATCTCCGTTTTTATTGTAAAAGTAAACTTCTTTTTCCGTTTCCTCTGTCAATCCTTCGTATTTAATTCTCTCTATCTCTCTATTATTTTCATCAAACACACTCACATTACGAATCTTGACAACTATACCATCTAATCTATAATCATCGGTGTTAACTTCAATACAATTACCGTTTTCATCGTATTTATAGCAAGTATCATAATCGATTTGACCATCATCAAAATATTTTGTCTCTACATGCTGTCCCTTATCATTATAGATATAGCAGTCTACAACTCCCTTTTCTCCTTTTTTATTAAGATCCTTTACAAAAATAAGATTCCCATTTTTATCATATTCATAAATGAGATGTTTTATTTCTTTACCTTTACGATCAAATTCCAACAAGTCTTCTGTTTTACGATTTTTATTATAATTGATGACGTAGCATATTCCTGCTTTTGTGACGGGTTCTTCTTTTATATCTGTATAATATCTAGTGATTTTTTTCACTTTCCCTTCATATTTTTTTGCATCGTTTAAGTTAAGCAATGAAAATTTCAGATGGGCATATTCATCATTAAAAGACATTTTTTCATGTGCTTCTTCGTTTTTGTAAAATTCCCAACGTTTCCATATTGTTGGGATTAAAAACTTCAATAAATCCTTGACAATCCCCATAATTATATTTCCCATAATCATATCTTTTTTTCGGACATAATTTAGCCGATAAGAATGTAAAACGTAAGGGTATTTCCCTTTCCTTTTTTTCTATCACTTTTTACCACTTTGTATAATATTACTGCAGCAAGACAAAAGACTAGTAATCTTATTATTTCCATAATCTGATATTTTTAAAACCAAAAAAAAATTAAGCAAAAGTGTTCAAACTAAAAATCATCCTCTCTCATCAAATCCTTATATTTATCTGACAGAGCTTTAAAATCTGCACGTTTTCTGAAGTCATCAAAATAATAATCAAAATCAAAGCGAAGATGAGATTTATATCCCATCTTTATTGCAGTTTCAAGATAGAGTAAAGCTTCAGAATTTCTATTCATCCTCGAATAAAGACATGCCGCATCATAGTTATTTCCCCACAGTGTAGGATTCCTTTTCAGTACATCTTCCATAATTTCGATGGCTTTCGTTGTGTCTCCCAATCCTAAACAGGCAAAATAACTACAGCAATAATTTTTCGAAGGGGCCTCCAAACTTAATACCTTATTATAATCAGAATTTGCATAACTGTCCTTATTTTTCTTTTTATACATATCACCTCTCATCAAATAAGAGTGAGCATAAGTTGGATTAAGATCAATAGCCGTTGTCAAATCCTCAATTGCATCATCATAATTACCTAATTGTGCATTTGCACCCCCTCTCAAGTAGAAGCACAATGCATCATTATTATTTTCAGCCAAATATTCATTCATTAAAGGGATTGCCTCTTGAGGACGGCCAAGACCTTTCAACAGATAAGCCTTTAGAAAAATCTTTTTAAGATCATGAGGATCTGATTCTAACAATCTTTCAACGCATGACAATGAATTCTCCCACTGAAAATCACGAAGATATTGTTTGGATAACATATCGAGAACCGGTACAGACGGTTCAATTTTATATGCTTGCTGGTTATATTTAATAGCTTCTTTATATTCTCCAATTTGATCATGAATAATTGCATTACACATTGGCCATTTGGAATCATTTGGACTCTTTTCTGACTCTGCCTTTACTTTTTCTATCACCTTAGCAATGACATCTTTGTCAAACTTAAAAATCGTATAATAAGCATCTTTATCGTCTTTTTTCAATGCAGAAATTAAATCATCAGCTGCTTTTTCATAATCTTTCTTTCCAATATAACTCTCGGCTCGTAACAAATATACATAAGAATAATTAGGATCAATTTTCTCAACACGATTGAACTTTTCAATTGCCTCATCCCATTTTCCCTGAGCAATACGATTTCGTCCAATACCCATATACCCAACTACATCGTTAGGATTAATAGAAATGATTTTATTATAATCAGCATCAGCAAGTTTTATTTTGCCTTGAGAAAAATAGATATTTGCTCTTGCTTTGAACACTTCTGGATTTTGAGGAAGAATCTTAATAGAGGCCGACAAATCGTCTAATGCACTAATAGTGTCTCTCATAAACAGATATAACTCCGATCTCTGATTATAAGCTTTTGATCTATACTCTCTGTCGTTTTTGGGAATATATTTCAAAGCATCTCGATAATAATTTAACGCATCCGACATGTTCAGTGCAAATTTAAACACATCACCTCTGTTTTCTATTTCACTATGAAACTTGTCGTTGTACATAGAAATAGAAGCTAACCAAAAATAAGCATATCCATTCTTAGGATTATCAGCCACCTCTTTTTTCAAGAAATCTAAAGCCCCACGAAAATCTTTCTTTTCAATTGCTTCCAAACCATTCTTGAAATTATGAGACTCATATTCTGTGGCATTTGAGGCCAGAGCAACAAATATAGTTAATACAAATAATATCTTTTTCACAAATCAATAATTCTAAATGGTTTATTTCTTAAATTCAATGTCTCTACAAAAATATAAATTTATTCCTTCCTCTTTCTGCAAATCTGCAAAAATGCACAGAAATCACAGAATTTATCAGGCTCCTCGGTTTGCGTGAAATTGATGTCGACATTGAAGATATCAGACAATGCATTTTTCATTTTTTTATCGAATTCATCGCAGAATTCATCATTCACTATGATAGGTTCATCCACCTTTTTAGGTTTTCCTTTATCTCCTACTATCTCCTTCGACATCTTCAATACACATGCCACATCATCCATTTTCTGATTCACAAAATTCAAGACGGGAGTGACGTCGATTTTCTTCACTTTGTGGATAAGCGACGAGTATATCAAAATCTGCAATTGATAATGGACCTTTTTCCTGTTTTCATAAGCAAACAGTTCATCGATGGATTTAATCGAAGATGGCACATCACCACCTGTCTTATAATCCACTATTCTTCTCTTTCCACCGTCTACTGAATCCTGACGATCGACGATTCCACCGACAAAAATCTGTTGTGTTTTCCCATTCACATCTATATCAATCGGCACAACAACACGTTCCTCCGACGACAAGTAAACTAGATCATTCAATTTTGAATCTATGGCAAGCTGTTTGCGGATAAATTCCAAAAGTAAGTTACGAGCCAAAAGCAGATGTCCATGGAATTGGGAAACTGACTTAGGTGCAGTCTTAAACTGTTCAATCTTATAATAATGGATATTGATGAAATAGTCGATCAACGTATAGATCTCCTCATCCTTTAAAGAATTCAGATCTTGTGGAGAGATCATTGCGTTTCCTTTTTTACGTACCAGACCTGCATAAATCTCCTCCATGACAGCATGGAAGATCGTTCCCAAATCAGTGGAAGAAATTCCGTCTTCATCAGCATTGGATTCTTTCAATCCCAAAACATATTTGAAATAGAACTTCAATGGGCATTCGAAATAGGTGTTGATAGCCGACGGAGATAACGGTTTCTCTGAATCAGTAGAGAACCTATCCACCATTTTTTTGACGATTTCATCGTTCTTTTCCACAGTCAAAGACTCTGTCGTGATCGACGGCACAAGATTTTGAATGTCGTATTTTTTTATCTCAAAATTCTTGTTCTCCACCAACATCTGGAGCATATACCTGCTCATCTGGCCATCTGTATTTTGGCTGTCACAAGTAGAATTGTAGACGAGGGTGACATCATCCGCACGTTGCACCAAACGGTAGAAATAGTATGCAAACAGAGCATTCTTCTGCTCCACAGAAGTCATATTGAATCCAGTACGGATTGAAAGAGGAATAAAAGATGAAATTTCCGCAGACGGAGGCAATTGTTTATTAGACGCAGATAGCAGACAAACATGGGAGAAGTCTAGTCCACGCGTCTCCAAAAAGCCCATCACCTGAAGTCCTTCGATCGGTTCACCATGGAAAGGAACCTTTGATTGCGAAAGCACCTTCATCAAAAGATGTGCCGTCAAGCCGACGCTCATAGACAGATCCTCTGAACATACCTCATCAGCAAATCTCACAAGTATATTGTAGGCACGGAATAAAGACTCGTTATACAAGTCAGAATATAAAGAGGAATGTGGATTATGAGACGACACTCTCACAACAATTTTCTTCAATCTGTCTACAAAATCAGACGAATTCACCGAAGGTTTTAGGAGCAATGATAGATCCTCACTTCCAGATTCAAACTCTGATATACAAGGGAAGATATTTTTTTCCGCCTTCATCCGAGCTATCGTCTGTGTCACCTCAGGAAAGACGACTTTTATATAGGCATGATTGGTTATAGATTCCACCAACGACAAAGCCACCGTCTTCGGCTTACGTTCGTCAAGATACATATTGTAATTGACAAGGGCAAGCAGCAAACTGTATATTGGAGTTTGCGGCACTGGGAATCCCATCGTCACATTCAAAGCAATACCCTTATCATTCGGAATAGAATGCAAAACAGGAAGGAGAAGAGTCTCATCACAAAGGACAATAGCCGTTCTTCTATCAACAGTCTCCTTTTCACCGCTGTTTTCATCTTTTACTATCTCAGAAGTATCCTTCAAAAATTTTGAGACATAAGCAGCTTGAGCACTATCCGACGAAGTACTGACAAACGTAATCTTCTTTTTCTTCGAATAATTGTCAAAGAATGATTTTTTTTTAAGCGACGACGGGAAATCTATAATATTCTGTCGCATAAACAGACCTGCTTCCTGAAGAGATTCAGGTGCGGAATAATATACATCATAGTCCCAATAAAATTCCGCTCGTTTGGAATCGCGATATCTTTTGAAGAAAGCATACTCAGTTCTGCTCAACACATTAAAACCGATGAATACGAGTTTTTTATATTTAGAATCATCGATTTCTCCACTTTTAAGGCCTTCTACGACATCAAGCATCAGCATACCTTCATACGCAATTCCTTTTGCCTGCAAACGGGCTTTAAACGCAAGATAGATAGAATACAAATTTTCCCAAAGTCTTGCAAAGAGCTGAACTTTTTCGTTTTGTACCTCGATTGAGAACGTTTGGAAGAAATGTTCCAGAGTCTTAATCTGCGAATCGGAAAGATATGAAAAATCCTTTATGTTCTGGATGTCCGCCACATTTGAAAACAATGCCTGAGCATTCACGCAATTCTTATCTATATCGTCAAAATCTGAAAGCAATGTCTGACCCCAGAAATAGAATTTGTCAAAAGAGGGTTCAGTGCCTAAAATCTCAGGATGTATTTCTTTTATAGTATGGAAAAGTTCGATTAAAAGGGCTATTTCATCCGGAACTGTATAAGGTGAAAAAGAGCGGAACAGATCCTGTATTGTAGTGGACTCAAGCGTAAACACAGGTTTGTCGTACTCCTCAGCCCAACATTCGTTAAAGAATAAAATAGAACGACGGTTGGGGAAGACCAACAACGCATCTTCCACATCCGCCAAACGCCTCAAATCATCAGCTACCAAATTCAAAAATGGCTTAGATTCCGCTACCATAATACGACAATATTAATTCATTATTTCTGTTTTCACCACAAAGATAAAATCAAGGCATGCAGAATTCAAGCATAGACAAAACAAAAAGAGAAATATCACATATACGCAAGAGTCTACTTGCTGGAATTCTCTTCTGTTTGGTCTTTATCCATCGAATCTTCAATATTTTTAGGAATATTGAACAATTCGCTGATATTTAGCTTAGGAAGGACAGCAGGAGCAAACTTTGTGACTGGACCACATAAAATAGACCCTTCCGAATGTTTGCCATCCATTATCTTAAGTTTCTCGTTGATTGGGCCAAGCACATTAAACACGACACTGATCACCAACGTATATTTGACTGCAGATATCAATGCGCCAAGCAAACTGTTAAGCCAGCCAAGGCTTATCGCCTTAATCAGTCTCTGAGCACACATCGCCAACACCTTAACCAATATCAACGAAACGATGAATGCCATAATCATGCCCAAAGCTGGACAATAATCCTTACCTACATTGAAAAAACTATGTATAAACTCCGCAAATGGAGAGCTATGGTATCTCGACACATATACGGCAATGATAAGTCCTATCAATCCCGAAAGCTCAAATATAAGTCCTTTTGAAAATCCTCTTACCATACCTGCAACCACAAGCAAAAGGATCAAAAAATCAAGCCAATTCAATTTGATTAATATTTAATGATTAATATTAACGATCAAAACGTAGAGATACACGGGCGTATGTATCATTTCTAAATATAAAGCCGAAATTACAAGTTCTCCAAAGGTAACAATGTATCTCTAAACAAAATTAAGAATCAGACGTATGCCCGATTCTTAATTTTATATTATGATCTTCAATTGTCAAAATTACAGTTTACGAGCGACCTCGATTGTCTCGAAGCCTTCGATAATATCACCGACCTGGATCTCGTTGTATCCAGCAAGAGCGATACCACAATCGAATCCGTTTGCAACTTCCTTAACGTCATCCTTATAACGCTTCAACGACTGCAAATCTCCGGTGAATACGACAATTCCGTCGCGAATCAAACGAACCTTATTTGAACGTTTGATCTTACCATCGCGGACAATTGAACCAGCGATAACACCGACCTTACCAATCTTGAAGATCTCAAGGACTTCAGCAGTACCAGTAACCTGTTCCTTCAACTCTGGAGCCAACATACCGGCCATCGCATCCTTCAACTGCTCAATTGCATCGTAGATGATAGAGTGTAGACGGATATCAACACCCTCTTTCTCCGCAAGTTTACGTGCAGACTGCGATGGACGAACCTGGAATCCGATGATGATAGCATTTGAAGCGGATGCCAACATAACATCTGTTTCTGAGATCTGACCCACAGCTTTGTGGATAACATTGATCTGGAATTGCTCTGTAGAACAGTTCTGCAAAGAGTCTGACAATGCCTCCACAGATCCATCCACGTCTCCCTTGACGATGATATTCATCTCCTGGAAGTTTCCAAGAGCACGACGACGTGCAATCTCATCAAGAGTAATGATTCCGTTACCAGCACGCAAACCTTGCTCACGCTGAAGCTGTTCACGCTTGTTTGCTATCTCACGAGCCTCCTGCTCTGTACCAAGTACGTTAAAATTATCACCTGCCTGAGGAGCACCGTCAAGACCAAGGATCAAAGCTGGCTCAGAAGGACCTGCCTCTGTGATACGCTGGTTACGCTCATTGAACATAGCCTTAACCTTACCATAGTGAGTTCCTGCAATAACAACGTCTCCGATCTTCAAAGTACCGTTGCTTACAAGCACTGTAGCCACATAACCACGTCCCTTATCCAACTGGCTCTCAATTACAGAACCACTTGCCTTACGGTTAGGATTAGCCTTCAAATCAAGCATTTCTGCCTCAAGAAGCACCTTATCCATCAACTCGTCTACACCGATACCCTTTTTAGCAGCGATATCCTGTGACTGATACTTACCACCCCACTCTTCTACCAAGTAGTTCATCTGTGCCAACGACTCCTTGATCTTGTCTGGGTTAGCAGTAGGTTTATCTATCTTATTGATTGCAAACACGATAGGCACACCAGCGATACTTGCATGGTTGATAGCCTCTTTTGTCTGCGGCATCACATCATCATCAGCAGCGACGATGATGATCGCGATATCTGTCACCTTGGCACCACGGGCACGCATGGCAGTAAATGCCTCATGACCTGGAGTATCCAAGAAAGTGATATGCTGACCGTTCTTCAATGTGACATTGTAAGCACCGATATGCTGAGTGATACCTCCTGCCTCACCGGCGATCACGTTAGTCTGGCGGATATAGTCAAGCAATGAAGTCTTACCGTGGTCAACGTGACCCATCACAGTAACGATTGGAGGACGGTTGATCAAATCCTCTTCCTTATCCTCTTCCTCCTGGATAGCCTCACTTACCTCAGCAGACACATATTCAGTTTCAAAACCGAACTCACTTGCCACGATATTGATAGTATCAGCATCAAGACGCTGGTTGATTGACACCATCAAACCGAAATTCATACAAGTAGTGATAACCTCAGTGATTGTCACATCCATCATCTTAGCCAAGTCGCTGACAGTCACAAACTCAGTGATCTTTAGTTTGCCCTGAGCCTCACGCTCCTGAGCCTCACGCTCTTCAGCACGCTGACGGATAGACTCACGTTTATCATGACGGTGCTTAGCACCACTCTTATTCTGGTTTTTATTAGAAGTCAAGCGAGCAAGAGTATCCTTGATCTGCTTCTGTACATCTTCCTCAGAAATCTCCTGTTTCTGATTCTTCTGCTTATTGAACTTCTTATTGTTTCCACCGTTGGCTTCACGATTCTCATTTCTGTCTCTGTCACCTTTGTGACGATCGTTCTTGCCACCTTGTTTACCTTCTTTGTATTCAGAAATATCAATCTTTTCCTTACCCTGGATACGATTTCTCTGCTTCTTCTGACCACCCTGGCCCTGCTCAGCCTTTTGAAGCTGGATTTGTTTTTGATGATCTTTCTTTCTCTCCTCCTTAGTTTTCTTCTTAGGTCTGGTTTGAGAGTTGATGGAAGACAAATCGATTTTACCCAACACTGTTGGTCCAGTGACCTGAGTGGTAGGATTCAATCTGAATACATCATCATCAGTTTCGTTTTGTGATTTTGACATATTATCCTGTTTAGCCTCATCTACTGGAGCAGCAGACGGAGCTGTGGTTTCTGGTTTTGGAGTTTGTGGTTTTGGAGCGTCAGAGATTTTGCCAACAACCTTAAGTTTTGGAGTCTGCACCTCTACCTTGATATCAACCTCGTCTTTCTTTCCAAATCCTGGAATCTCAACGACTTTCTCCTTCTTGTTCTTTTTTCTATCTTTCATGTCGTCAAACTCTGCTTTCGCATCAGACTTGAACGACTTGTCCTTGTCATATTCCTGACGAAGGATATTTTCTTCTTTTTCAGACAATTTGTAGTTGGGGTTTGCATCCTCGATTGCAAATCCTTTCTTTTTTAATAGTTCGGTAGCAGTAGCGATACCTACATTTAATTCTTTAGCTAATTGACCTAATCTCGACATATAATTTTAATTACCACACTTAAAAAAACAACACACTTAAACTCATCATAGTATGCTGTTTTTTCCCTTCCCACAAAATTAAAAAACAGCAACCACAAATTGCACCTTGTCCATAATGTTTTTTCTTTTCCCGAAACAAAATACCTTTGGGTGCAAAATCCGAACGCACCCAAAAGCATCTTATATTTCAGAGAAACTCATTCCCAACACAGGGTTAGGAATTACTTTCATCATTGTTGTCAGCGCCAGCCTCATCAAAATCCTCAAACTCAGATTTCAAGATTGCCAACACATCATCGATAGTCTCTTCCTCGAGATCAGTACGGCGAAGAAGTTCATCTCTTGAAACGTTCAATACGCTTAATGCTGTATCAAATCCGTTCTTCTTGAACTCATCGATAACCCACATATCAATCTCATCAGCAAACTCATCAAGATAGATATCTCCGTCATCATAACTGTCTGAGTTTCTGAACACTTCTATCTGGTATCCTGTAAGCTGAGTGGCAAGTTTGATGTTCATACCGCCCTTACCGATCGCCAAAGACACCTCCTGTGGATCCAAATAAACCTCAGCCTTCTTCTCCTCCTCTATAATTCTGATAGATGAGATTCTTGCTGGATTCAAAGCTCTCTGGATATATAGAGAAACATTTGATGTATAGTTGATTACATCAATATTTTCATTACGCAATTCTCTTACGATTCCATGGATACGAGCGCCCTTCATACCTACACATGCTCCAACTGGATCGATTCTCTCGTCGTAGCTCTCAACAGCGACTTTAGCTCTTTCTCCGGGGATACGTGCGATTCCCTTGATTGTGATCAAGCCATCAGCGATTTCAGGAACTTCCTGCTCAAACAAACGCTGAAGGAACATTGGTGATGTACGAGAAAGGATAATCTTTGGATTATTGTTCTCATTATCAACCTTTGCCACGATAGCTCTCAATGTATCCTGCTTGCGGTAGTTGTCAGATGGGATCTGCTCTGCCTTAGGCAAAATCATCTCGTTACCCTCCTCATCAAGAAGAAGAACCTCCTTCTTCCAAGTCTGGTAAATCTCACCTACTACAATCTTACCGACCTTTTCCTTATATTTGTTGAACAATGTATCTTTCTGAAGCTCAAGGATCTTCGACGCAAGTGTCTGGCGAAGGTTCAACACTGCACGACGTCCGAATGATGCGAAATCTACCTTTTCAGAGAAGTTCTCGCCAACCTCGTATGATGAATCAATTTTCTTTACATCTGCCAACGCAACCTGTGAGTTTTCGTCGTCAACAGTACCGTCTTCAACTACAACTCTATTGTGATATATCTCGAAATCACCTTTGTCTGGATTGATGATAACAGCATAGTTCTCATCAGTACCATACATCTTAGTGATGACACTTCTAAAAGACTCTTCCAAGACACTGATCATTGTGCCTCTATCGATGTTCTTAAGTTCCTTAAACTCCGAAAATGAATCTATTAAGCTGAGTGTTTCTTGCTTAGCCATAATAATATTATTTGAATCTAATTGAATATTTCGTGTATTTTACCTCATCATACTTGAACGAGTACTCTTTTTCAACATCTACCTTTCTCTTCGCTCCCTCTGGCTTCTCCTTCACAGTGACAACCACTGTAAACTCTTCCTCTGTAGCACTCTTCAACACACCTACAAGTTTCTGTCCTGCCTTTGTAAGCACTTCCACTTCCTTTCCAACATATTTCTGATATTGGCGAAGCACAACAAACGGCGAGCTCAAACCTGCCGAGCCTACTTCCAACTCGTAGTCTTCCTGCTCACGGTCGAACTTGGATTCTATATGACGAGAAAGCGAGACGCAAGTGTCGATATCAATAGAGTCTTCGCTGTCAATTGTAACGACAATTTCATTGGCAGGGCTCACCTTCACCTCTACAAGGAAAAGGCTTGTTCCGTCAATATATTCGTTGATCGCTTGTGTAAGTTCTTGTTTATCTATCATTATATTAAAAAAATGAAGGAGAACAATTCGCTCCCCTCCTCATTCCAAATGCAAATATACATTTTTTTACATAAACTGCAAAAAAGAATATGATTTTTTAGTAAATCGTCAATCATAAATTCTATCCGTTTTCATATTTCATCCAATCTGATTTCTTGTCTAAAACAACTATTTGATTATTTTTTATTACTTTTGCGAACAAATATCAATGCGTCAAATTTAAAACTAAATATTATGAGAGATTTTTGGTTTCGTGCCCTTTGCTTAACAGCAGCATTTGGAGGCTTATTTACTTCCTGCGACAAAGAGGACAACAATCAACCACTTGAGGATCAAGGATTTGTTACTTTTGCAGGACTCGGAATGAGATTTGTAGACGTGAATGGAAATGATATTGTTGACATCAACGACATGACAACATATCCTATCATACGACCATACATTCTTAGTTCAGATAGTATTAAAACTATTTTGGCAAATATGGATTCTCTGTATTATGGATATAATGAGTATTATAAAAATAATGTTTTCCTTTATGATGGAAATGGAATGGAAATAAGCAAAAGAGACTCCGGAATTTTCATTTCACCATTAATTTACGGCAATCATAATGGCTACACAGACAACTATCTCTATGTGAATGGTGACATAGACACATTACGAGCATCTTGGACTTATTCTTATAGTCCTGACTGTGTAGGAGGATCTTATTGCTCTAAACTGACCAAACTTACATATAATGGAATCGTCATCAAAACCGAAGAATATTTTGATGTCACAATAATCACAGTCACTAAAGACAACGGAAAAACATCAATTGACATCAGTCATTAAGAAGCAGTTCAATACGGTCGAATCCCTAAATGTGTTTCCCTTCCATGGGCAAACACAAGGGATTGTCCCTACCGTCAACCGTTCCCGAAGGGAACACATAACCTCAGGTTATCTACAAACCGATTGTATTTTGCGGGGCAAAACACTGTCGGTTTTTATGGATCCAGTCAACCGAAAGGAATTGCCACTACCATCAACCATCAACCATCAATCTTCAACCCTTTCCTCATCATTCTTAGCCTGAAGACTTTTAGAAAGATGTTCAAGCTTTAAAAGATATTTGAAAGTTGGATTCTTACCTTCTTTTGTATTATAATATTCATAATCCTCATCAGAAGGATTCCAATCTATCACAAAAAATAGATGAGGAGAAGATATATCATAAATAATCAAAACCTTCTTTCCTTCTTCTACATCCCGATATTTAAATGCCCACAATTTGTCGTCACTTTGAAGGACATTGGCAAACAAATATTTCTCACCTCGTCTTTCAACGACCGCCGAAATAATTCGGTTGTCATGCTGATTTATATGGGCCATATAATCCAACAGATCATTCTCCAATACTACACCAGAATATTTCTTCAGGCTATTAATCTTCTCACTCAATCTTGCTCCTTCTTTGCAATATTCTAGTTGAATATCGGTGGGATTGTTTTCAAACAATCTCTTATGATAAATAGAAAAGAACCCTTTTTTATCTTCATAAGCCAATTTGGGATAAGAAAATAAAATATTTTCATTGGGTTTAGCAGAACAACTAGTAATGTGTATTTTTTTTAACGTGTCTTTTTGTAACCTGACATAACAAGTATAACCTATTTTATTAGAATGGGAAAGGCTTATTAACTTTGATGAATATACAAATCCATATTTTTCTTCAGCAGATTTGTACAGAAGTTTGTTTTCTATAATAAAATAGCCCAAAACATAACACCCCGACCCAAACATCATTATTCCGAAAGCATAAGAAATCAAATCTTTTTTTGAAAAAACATCAGTGATTTTCATATGATATTTGATAAGCACCAGTGATATTACAACAAGTATAAATTCAACTAAGAAATAGCATGATATACCTATCAAATAATAAAGTCTATAATGGAAAATGAAAAACAAAAAAAATAAAATTATTTTTTTGTCTTTTCCCCTTAGAAATTCAACAAACATATTATTATTCATATTAAATAAAACATCAATTATCAGCAGCAGTAGTGATTTTCACAACTATAAACCGTCAACCGTCAACCGTTCCCGAAGGGAACACATAACCTCAGGTTATCTACAAACCGATTGTATTTTGCAGAGCAAAACACTGTCGGTTTTTACGAATCTGGGCAACCACAAGGGTTTGCCACTACCATCAACCCTTTCTGTCTCTTCCACAACAGTCGCACAACAAGTGATTCAACAATCGGATAGGGTTGAAGTCTTCAATGTGTCCACCTCGGGGACAATGTTTCTGATACTACATATAACATATCTTGTCGTCCATAAAATATTTACTCGTCAAACATCTTCATACGACAGATATATAAATTGTTGAGCAAATGCTTAATTTTCATACAGAAACTCTTCTTTTTCTTCACGAAGAAGCGTTATATGGAGCTTAATCAAAACTATGGGTTCTACATTTATAAAAAACTTAAAAATCATCAACATCATATAAATCATATTCAGAAAAACCATAATCATTAATGTTGTATTTATTTTGGAAGTCATTTGACATCTCCATAAGTTTTTTTACTCGAGAACTATGAATCCATCCTCCATCACGTATATTACCGCACAGAATTACTCTATACCAGCCATTACAGTCTTCACTATCTATGATAAATTTTTGGTCTTTTTTTATTTGATAAAGGACTTTTGACTTCACATCAGGTTTTTCTCTTACATTTACATATCCATCCTTATCTTGAATTTCTGATTCATACGCTTTTGGGTTTCGTACAACAATGACGCCTTCGGGACTATCATATCCATTTTCAGTGAATACATGCGAAGGAACTCGTTTGGGGAAAGTATATAAAGAAGACCAGATCTGTTCATACCTATTGATATTGTCATTAAATTTATATATTTCATAACCACTTCTAACTCCTAATTGTATTCCCCCATCCTCTCTTGTCCTATATGTAATATATAAATCATCTTCTATTGAAAGTGTATTAGAATCTTCATCATCACAATTATAATCTAGGAACCTAAATTTTTCAAACGAATCAAAGCTACCTGACTGTGAAAAAAGAAGCAAGGTAGAAAGAATTTTAGAATGAGATTCATCATACACAAATGAAAAAATATTGGTTATTCCATCTAACGTATTTTCTTTTCTCTCTGAATCTAGAAGTTTTGAAGTTGTAAGTACAAATACTTCATAAATAGAATCCCCATGCATACGATAAAACAAAGTGTAAACATCTAATTTACGTTTCCCATCACTTTTGTAATATCCTTTGTATATTGAGTCGGGATGAAGTTCAGGAACAGTAAGATAAAAACACTTAATTCCTATTTTTTCCCCACAATCTCCTTTGACTAAATAATGAGAGTTTCCATTAGACTTGATAGCATTCTCAAAAAAAGAATAATAAATACTATAAGGAATCTGACATTGAGAATTTAGAGAAAGAGGCTTTCCATTGACAAGAAACGACCATTTCCCAGACCTTCCATCTTCTGAAAAGCCCGCAAATTTCACACCCTTGAATTCTGTTTTTTTGTCACTCTTCAACACATATTTTTTCAAGTCTTGCCATGACTCGTTTGCCATCGTTACTTGAGAAAACAAAAAATACATGATTGCTAGCCAAAAATAAAATTTATTCATTTTTATATAATTTTAAGACATTATAAATTTATCGGAAAGAGGAACACGCATTTTTTGCGTGTTGCTTTCAAACTCCAATTCTCCTTCAGAAAAAACATTATTAACATGTTTTCTGATAGTCTTGGCATCCCAATCAAATAGCAAAGCCATCTGATTGGCAGAAAGCCACACCGTCTCCCCTTCCTACTTCACATCGATGGTAGTCTCTCCATCCGACGTCTCATATATGACTATTTTATCGTCCATCAATCATCATTCTTTAAGCTTTAATCGTCAATTTGTCATGCACGCAGCAAAACACTATCGGTTTAATCAAAAAAAGAGACGCGAATTAATCACGTCTCTTTCCCATCTAATCAACCTATTTCTTACAAATGTTCACGAAATCATCCCAAGATACAATGTCGTATTTGCTGCGGTCGACATTCTTGCAATTCTTTCCGTCTATACACGTGAATTGAAGTCCTGCACCTAACGCACCTCCGTCGGAATCAACCTTGTCGCCCACCATCAGCGTCGTCGAGCATTCCAATCCGTTTTCCTGGCAAATTTGAGCGAACGGACGTGTTTGCGGTTTCAATGCTCCAAACTCCTCAGCACAATAAAATTTCTCAAACACTGAACTGTCGATGCCTAACGACTCGATCTTCTCTTTCGACATTGTATAATCAGAATATACCAGAAGACGTATACCCTTTTTCTTCAACGACTCCAGCACTTCATTTATCTGTGGGCGAGGCTTACAATACTTGCCGATCTGTCTGACCATCAACGGCATATAACGTGAGAAATACCAATCTCTCATCACACTCTCCTCCTTACCTGTCTTTTGCGATAATGTTGAGAAGAAGGTATTATAATAAATTTCAGCAGTCATGTAGTCGCGACTCTTCATCGCTTTTCTTGTCTGCCTTTCCCTCAATGCCCACATGCATCGCCAGATATCACCCAATATAAGATGTTTAGCGATACCGCCTGTATAGAGAGTACCGTCGACATCAAAAATGACAGCTTTGATATTGTCTAAAGTCATTGCGTTTTCATGAAGAAAGAACGCAAGTGTGGCTTGCGTCCTTTCTAAATATTCTAATTATTTATTATTTCTTTACAAGATCCTTGAACTTGGCATGACGGTTCTCATCCTGAAGAAGGATGTTAAGTTTGAACTGTCCGTCTCTTGCTCCCTCGTCGATACAACGAGCCTTGAACTTCTCGAATGAGTTCTCTACAAGGATGTGTGCAATAGGATCCTTCACACGGAATGAAGCTCTCTTTGCCTCATATTCGATGTTGACCTTCTTCAAATTCTCGTCTACCAACTTGTTGAACTCATCTGCCTCAGCCTGAGTAATATTCTGGTCTTCAAACTCATAATAGAAGTGATATGCAGAGATTTCCAAATCAGCAAATCCGATATAGAACTTAAGTTTCTTGCCTGTAGCCTTCGATGCGTCCTCAACAGCCGAGATAAACTGACGCTCGTGAAGTTTCTCTCCCGTCATAGTGACGATACCATTGATCTTCTGAATCATATGAAGAGTAGGGATAGAGTTGAACTTTCCATCTACCTCAAGAAGGTCGCTCATTGTATAACGGTAAAGTCCTGCCCATGTAGTCACATATGGACAATATTTCTTGCCAAACTCAAGTTCGTGTAGCTGAAGGAACTTAGGGTTCTCGCTGTCAATATCATGTTCCTCCACAAACTCAAAATAGTGCATGTGAGGGAAGACGACGGTACCGTTTGTATCCTTAGTCTCTGGCATCACAAGTCCGGCACGGCACTCAGATGAGAAGTAGCTGAACTCCTGGTGCAAGCAGCAGTCAGGGAAAGAATTCTTAAACTTGTCAAGATACATACGAGTGTTACCACACTTCCAAGTGTTAAGAATCTGAAGATTTGGCCAGTAGTGTTTAGGAAGCACTGTGCCATATTTAGCCTTCAACTCACGTAGCTCGGCAGCACGCTTTGGATTTGGCTTGATATTCTTCTCTGCCAACATCTTCTGGCGAAGCTCGTCTGAAATATTGATTTTTGAGCTGATAGTACCTTTTTCAATATCATCAACGTAATCATCGAAAAACTCGTTCACATTGTTCTGCATCTCAACGATTGTAGACGGATTGGCAGTAACGATAAGAGTGACATCCTGCTCAATACCGAAACGCATGATGCAGTAGTAGCGAGCCTTGTAGTCGGCGATAGTAAACACGTCTGCAGGAGCAGTATAAAGCTTCTTCACAAATCCTGGACAGTCTCTCTGTGTCACACCAGACACAGATCCATATAGTGTGCCATCTGGAGCTGTACCCTCGATAGCCTTACCTACGATAGAAACGATTTTGCCATTGAATACCTCTGGACGGTTCTCTATGAAAGAGTATAGCCATACCTTCGTCATCTTTGAATAGATGTTGCTATAGTATTCATTAGTGATAGGAATCCACTTTGGCTCACTTGTAGTACCAGAAGTAGTGGCATACATTTTTGGTTTACCTGGGAATAGGACGTTTTCCTCTCCTTTCTTGTGTCTCTCCACGTATGGACGGAAATCCTCATAATCATTTGGCTTCACATTCTGACGGTAGGCCTCGAACAAAGCGTCATCAGATGTAGCCTCCAAAATCTTCGCAAAATTATGCTCTTTTCCGTAAACAGAATCCTTTGCATAATCTAGAATTGCTCTAAGTGTTTCAGCCTGCGACTTCTTACAGTCTATCGAAGCCTTAACCAATTTCTTCTTGTTTATCGAACCAGCGACACTAAGAAGGAACTTTGCAAGTACTGAGTTAAATGATTTTGCCATATATTACCCCTTAATTAATTTCATTAATTGTCTACAAGCGGCAAAATTAACATTTTTTTAAGATATACGAATGTTCGTTCAAAAATTTTTGAATGCGAGTTCGAAATTTCTAGTACATAGTCGCTTAATCGGTAATAAATTTATCGAATTATTATAAAAATCATGACATTATATCAGCGAGCATTTACTATTCTGCATCAAGAGATGACAACGGGGATTTTATTGTTCCAACAAAGATTCCCTTTACTGATATAGAATCATTTAGGTCATATTGATCTGTCAATTCAATATCATCGTATTTATCATTCAATGAATGCAAAATAATTTTTTCATATTCAGTACCTTTGCCCTCATGGTGATATTCTTTGATTACATAATTAGTTTCTGTGATAGAATCGTATTTCTCAACCAATACTATTTCTCCTTCTCTTGATCCTATAACACTATCAACGCCATATTTCTTAAATATGCAATAATCTCCATCACTGATCTTTGGGCTCATCGAATCTCCAACAGCTTTAACAACAAACATATCATCGTTTAAGTTTCCACTGTAATCAGAAGCATTAAACCAACATTTAAATCCAGTTCCTGATTGATAATTAAAATATCCACAAGCAGCTTGAATATCAAACAAAGGCAAATAAGTTTCATATATCAATGATTTATCAATAGATCCAAAAACAAACCATTTGAACACTTCGGGGTATTTGCCATCTTCTAATTTGAATTTTGCCAACTTATACTGTTTTTCTCGTATGACAACAGAATTATTATAAACAACAAAAGATTGATCTTTGTCATTTTTTTCAAGAGCCAACATCAAACAATACTTCTCTCCTGTCTTAAGAGAATAAACCTTTCCTATCACCTGTCTAAAATTCTCGTCGATGAATTTCTCAATAGATTTTTCATCATATAATTCCACAAAACGATATAGATTATAATGATTGTCTATATACCTTATGATATTTTTACGAAATTCCGACCTAATATATTTTCTCACGGTTTCATTGTCTCTTCTACTTACATAATTGGAAAGGACATATAAAAAATTAATATCGTAGGTTTGCAGAATCAAGGTATCTCTATCAAATAGTCTGTTAGGAAAATGATAATTGACCATACTATGGCATGCAGAATCATATTTAAGCCCATTCTCAGAAAAGGATTTGCTTTTATCCTTCAATACTTCGGGAGTAATTCTTCCATGAATAAAAAAATTAGGGGTTATGTTGTATCCTTCAGTCAATTCATCTCTATATGCAAAATTTTTCTTTATGTTCTCTTCTTCTTTCTGGTATTGGACATCAACACCTTTATTGAAAATATTAATACAATATTGGATGACATTCTTTGCGTATGTGAATTGTTTTGCAACGGAATTCGTTCCTAATTTAGTTGACTCTTTATAATATTTACTATCTCCAATATAGTAAATATTCATTTCGTTATCGTTATGGATTAGCGATAGATCCTGATAAATATGATCTATGGTTTTCCCGTCTCTTTGATTCTTAAGATGTTTCAATGCCTTTGGCAAGTCATCGCCAATTAAGGCATCAACCATATTCTCGAATACATTCTCATACTTCTTCACCACCGTCATTTCTGGAGTATGACGTTTTGTAGACACTTCATATGCCTGTTCAAAGAACAAACGTAATAATTTGCATAACAGTACAAGATCATCCACATAATATTTTCGTATCATGTTTTTCATAATACGAATACCTTTGCCCGTATCAATAAATCGCTGGATCTCCTGTGTATGATAAAGTTCATATCCCGTCTTATCGATTGTCCCAAAATAGTAAGTGTTTTGAAGATAATGCATTACAGAAAGGAACATCACTATAACATCTTCATCAAAATTGATTGTCTTTTGGCGATTTACGAATGACGTGTATATAGGGTTCCCCTTTTGAAGAAAAGCGGTTTGAGTACTGATTGTTTTTTTCCAATTCACTCGTTTCGATCCTCCCTGTTTATTTACGGCAACAAATGTGAACAAAGATTTGTGATCGTGATAAAATTTAATGATGGTAACAATAGTATCCAAGAGAGTCTCTGACGATTCCCCTGGTGTCGTCACCACTCGTTGTAAATCTTCAAGGAGGACATTATCCTGATCTCCTTTTATCTCCGCATATCTCTTTATTGATTGGTAAAGCCATACAGAGACACCCATGATGAATCCACAATCTTCTTTACTGAGTATACATTTTTCTCCGAAACGGACATCAATCACTTTCTCTGGAAGGTATCCATCATGTTTCCCATTTGCAAAGACGCGTGTTTCTTCTTTTGAGGTATCTTCATTAAGGAACACCTTCGGCATTACAAAAACACTATCTTTGATAACTGGCAAATAAAAATATCCTACACAAGAAAATGAAATCTTATCTGAGTTAACACTTCGCAAAGATTCTGAGAAACAAGACAATAGTTCATCTTGTGTGACATGCAGAGCCTGACACACATCATCAATCTTATATGCATATGTTTCAAAAAAAAGTTTCATTATTATTCTGAAAGATCTGTAGTTGGACCGTCTGCAGACACCTCAGTGTTTTCTGATGGGTTCACCTTATTCTTCACTCCTAATTTGTCCATGAAACCAACAATTTTATTTTGTTTATCAGCAATCAATTCTCCAAAAGAGAACTCAGTTTCTTCCTTTGTACGGAAGAAATTGTCTTCTGTATGATAATTTTCCTTACATACATCATTCCACAAATAAAACATCACTTTGTTGATGAACTCATCCAAACTGACATCCTTTTTAATAAAATAGTCTCCCATCTGTTTGTCTTCTGAATGAGTTTTTTTCTGAATTTCAATATTTACTGCCTTTTGAAATTCATTCCAATCATATTCATATTTGCCCTGTTCTACAACAATTTTGAAATGAACCAGATTGCCATCCTTATCAAAATTCTGATTTTTGATTGGCACATGCACCCATTCCCATCTTCTCTTAAACGCCGAATCCATCGGGAAAAGAGATTGGTCAGAAGTATTCATAGTGGCGATAATATTGAAGTTGGCAGGAAGTTTGACCTTTCCGTTTTTAATCGCATTGGGGCAGTTTTTCTCCAAATACTCTCTCAAATCCTTATCTACAGATATAGAATATTCCGAAAACCCATTAGAATCTCTATCCAACAATTGGAAAATATCCCCGAAAATCTGTGCACAATTACCACGATTAATCTCCTCAATCACAAGAAAAACAGGCTTGATATCTTGTGCTTCAGATTCACTTTCAACAGTTTCTTCTACTACTGTTTCTTTATCCTTTGAGTCATCATCCTTAGTTTCATCGTCATTCGGGCTATCAGCCACTTGTTCTGTTGTGGCAGACGTATTTGAAGGAGTGTTGGTTGATTGCACTCCACCATAAGCCTCAACCAAAGCATTTACAAAAACTTGTGGGATAAATTCGTAAGCAATATCTCCATTTTTGTCTGTAGCCGGCTTATAACATCCCACAAACTGAGCATAGTCGTAATCTGGATGGAATGTGGTGCGAAAAATATTATCAGCTTCCATATCAACCTGATCAACATCAATACTCATGTGTTCTGCTATCACATTCTTAATTGAAAATGACTTTCCCGTACCAGGTGCTCCGTAGAAAATTTGCTGGAGAGGGGAATTGACAGGTAGCGGAGTTATAGGAGTATTTATTGTATAGTCATTGGTCGAATTAAGATATGGTCTCGAATCAAATATATTTATGAAGTTCTCAAAAGTTGTTGTATCAGGAGATTTTTCAGAACCTATATAAATAAAGGAAGCCTGATTTACATCTGCCTTATAATTTGAACGCGAGCACTTTAGAAAATGGGCACCATTTAATTTTTCATTTGCATAGTCATATATACTTCTTAAATCTCTTCTAGCTCCTTCTGTATCAAGATTAGTTTCGATTGAGATTATATATTCTTTAGGATTGAAATTATCCAATCCGCGTGCCATTTCATCCTCTTTTGTAAAAATCGAGAACAAATAATATCGTAACTGATATTTTTTTGCAAAATAGAAAGGTTTTTTGTACTCATCCAAAAAAACTCTAAGTTGAGGTTTGGGACGATCTGTTCCTGTTATATTAATATTAGTGTATGAGATTAAAACAATTTCTTCATTGTCGATTTTATACAATTCATTCAATTTTAGATCAAACGCAATTTTCTCATCACAAAACCTAGAAAATTCGATTTTTTCCCATTTCGGAAAATTTTTTTCTATATATTCTTTAATACGAGTTTTCGAATCAAGTTTCTTATCTGCCATAATTTGTAATTATTAAATGAGTATTTTCAGCCTTGAATCTATTTTTAATATTTACAGAATAATGTTTACCATACTCTCCAACTATCATTCCATTATACAATTCTTCGATTAATGGGGATTTGCCAATTACCATCAAAGCCATACATCCAAGATTTCTGAAATCTTGTGCCAATTGTCGGTGATTTTCTTCATTAAAACCATCACGATATTCCACATTACCATAATCAGAAAAAATACAGTCGTACGGAGGATCCAAAAACATAAAATCCCTTTGCTGACTCATGTGAAAAATCTCGGAATAATCCGTATTGTACATTTCTGCCTTCTGAAGTAGCATAGAATGTTCTTCTGTTATCAGATTAGTATTTAGACTCTTATACCTCCCATATGGTACATTGAATTCTCCTTTTGAATTAAATCGAATCATTCCAGAATAGGAGGTTTTGTTTATAAAATAATACAATAGAGCATCTGAATATAGTTTTTCTGTAAGATTATTATACATCTTACGTAATTCATAATACAAAGACTCGTTTGCGTCCTCCACTCGATCATTAGGATGTGATTTTTTTAATGTCTCAAAGGCTTCTCTATTTTTTACATATATAGATTCAATTTCATCTAATTCTTGACGTAAAGCTTTATAATCATCTCTAACACCTCGATAGAAAGTCATCAGCGGTGTATTAATATCATTAATGATTGCTTTTTCTGGTTTCAAATGAAAATAAACAGCACCGCCCCCCAAAAAAGGTTCTATATATCTTCCATTAAACTTTGGAACATACTCCATTATGAAAGGAATCTCTTTTGATTTCCCGCCACGGTATTTTAACATAGGTTTCATACGACAGATGAAAAAGCTATTTTTCAAATAGCTATCCGTCCAACACCCCACCCGGACAAATACAATTATCAAAATCTAACCACCACAAACAAAAAAGCGTGGGTATCCGCACCAAACTCGTCCGAATTCGAGGCCGTAGGAAGCCTTTGCTATAGACGAGCAGACACAAGATATCCACGCAGAGAGATATAGTACCCCCGTAGAGTGTGTCGTGAGGGCACAAAACACCCTCGGACACACTACGGACCAGTATATACAACTCATCCGTGGCATCCTCTCTGCAATGTCCTCGATAGCAAATTCTGAATTTCCTACGTTCCGAATTACCAAGAACAGAGCGTTGATGACGCCTTTTATTTATGTCGTTGCTCCATCAGTTTTACGCCTTGGGAGCAGTGGGCGGATTGCAAAGATAATAAAAATTCATAATGCTAGGCATGGATTTCTATTCCAATCTGAATCAATTTCTTTTTACACAAAAAAAGGGCGAAAACAATGTCTCGCCCTATTTAGTGAATGATTATAACTTTTCTATTTCTTCTAAAGAAAGCCCTGTCAACTTATGAATAAGATTGAAATCAAGCCCCTCCGCCTTCATGCCTATGGCTAATTGAATAGTTTTATTACGTTCGCCTCGTTTTTCTCCGATCTCGATTCCCTCTTCTTTTCCAATCTCTATTCCTTGCTTGATTCCTTTCTTAAAGCCATGCTCCTCCATGTCCATCTCATCTGCAAGTTTCTTGAGGCTCGCTTCATACACGGCACGATCGTCCTTAGACAAAGCACCTACCTTGGCTTTCTCAATTAGTCTCAGCAAACCTTCGTCTGCTCTCTTAACCACAGATGGATGAATGTTTTCCATATTTCCTAAGTTTTTGAAGAGGTTAATCCAGATGTCCTTTGTTGTGAAGTCTTTGATATCCAACTCGAACGACGGCAAAGATATAAAATATTTTCGATGTCTGTCCCAAAACACTTCTCCTGTTTTGACGTCACACTCAGCGGTGCAGGTTAGTGCCTTGTGATGTCTGTCATTTTCTCTCCCAAAATGAAGATGCCGATGATTCTGTCGATGTCCTTCTCCATTTTTCGCCACTCCAGTCCCTTTTCTATCTTACTGTCAAGTAGACGGTAGACATAATAGTTTGCCCTTGTCTTGAAATAGTCCTGACACGAATTCTGCATCTCAATCAAGATTGAGTCTCCGCTCTGTGTCGTGCAGTGAAGATCGAATGTTACTCCACGTTGGCTGGATGTTTCTCGTGGGATCTCCACATTCTCAAAATTAACATCCGTGATTGTCTCCACGTCGCCTTCAAGGATCGCATTTAAAAAGGATCTCATGATTATCGGGTCTGACATACAATACTTGAACCCGAAATCGCATCGCAAATCGATGTATTTGCCCATGATTTAATGAATTAATAATTTTATACTGTGTCTAATCTTGCGACTAAACTTTAACTATTGCAAAGATAGTAAAAAAATGGAATGCCCAACTAGCATTCCATTTTTTTAGTCTCCTCCACCCATTCCCACAATTTTCTATAAAACGCATGATGCGACAATGTCTCTACATTTCCAATAATCATAAGTTTCATTCTGGCACGTGTCATCGCCACATTCATTCTACGCAACTCCTTCAAAAAACCTATTTCTCCCGTCTCATTGGATCTGACGAGGCTGATAATCACCACATCACGCTCCTGTCCTTGGAATCCGTCCACCGAGTTGACCGTGATGAATTTCTTGAATGGCTTTAAGAATTTCGACTCTTTAATAAGATGACGTAGGAAATAGACCTGCTCTTTATATGGAGAGATGATTCCAAAATCAATCTGCTCTTCTTTCACTCTATTGGGACCGATCTTCTCTATAAACTGACTCAGCAACGCAATTGTAAGTTCTCCTTCCATACGGTTGACTCGTCCTGCCGACTGTGACAAATACTCCTCCTCAAACGAGAATTCCTCTGTGTTGATCCATTCCAACGGATTCTCAAAATCCAACACTCCACGACATTTGACCTCTTCTGCCGCCTTTAGTTTTCCGTCGTAAAACCATTCTGAAGAGAACCTCATAATGCTTTCATGCATACGGTACTGCACATTCAAAAGTGAGACCGCCATTGGCTTGGTTTCAGCCAGTTTTTCCATCAGAGTGTGGGAAAGTCCAGCACGTTCTGCCTCAAAGCATTTGATAGTAGGAGGCAACTGTTTGTGGTCGCCCGCAAAAATCACCCGGTGCGACTTTGTGATTGGAATCCAACAAGCGGCTTCCAATGCTTGTGCGGCTTCATCTATAAACAGTGATTGGAAATTTCTTCCATATAATATAGGATTGGCAGCTCCCACCAAAGTGCATGCCACAACACGCGAATCAGAAAAAAGGCTTTCTCGGATCTCATATTCCAATGCTTCAGCTTTTTCTTTCACAGCACGAGCCTTGTCCTTATTTGTGCGGTAAAGCTCACGCACCGTCTTTCGCATACCCCAAAGAGTATCGTACATAGGATGTGATTCAAACCTACGCTCATATGTGGAGGAGAGCATTTTATCGTCGACGCGGGACGGATTGCCAATTCGCAATACACTTATTCCACGATCCTGCAATTGTTCTGAGATCCAATCCACAGCCATATTACTCTGTGCGCACACCAACACCTGACATTCACGTCGCAACGTCTCATATATAGCCTCGACAAGGGTTGTCGTTTTACCTGTTCCAGGAGGTCCATGGACGATAGCGACATCTTTGGCACGCAGGATCTTATTGATTGCTGATTCCTGAGAACTGTTGAGCCAAGGGAAACGTATCGGAGAAAAATCAAGGAATTTCGGTTCCACACTACCCAAAAGGATTTCACGTAAGTCGAAAAGTCTGCCATCCTTCACACTCATCACTTTATCTATAGCGTCAAACATCGCCTTATAGCTGCTCTCGTCAAAACCAAGTTGCACTCCCAATCTGTTGACCGACTCCAAAGCCGGCAGGGCATCCCTACCCGACAAAACAACCACCAGCATTGTAGGCGTAGCATAACTGACCTGTGCATTGGTCTTCACCACACGGATTTCTTCATTGTATGAGACGCTGAAAAACTGGACTGCCTTGCCATATTCAAAATGATCGTCGTCTTCCAATGGGGCATGGTTGATTTCAACAACAAACTGATTAAGCGAGTTGTAATACGACTTGCCCAACGACACAGGATAACGACAGATTCCAGCAGAAATCTTCTTGGGAATAGAGACATGAGAAGACTGTACATCAAAACTCTTCTTATCGTACTCATATTCCATCTTCAGCAAATCACGATGACGCTGCAAAGACAAAATGGATGTAATATTGTTTGCCATAACAGGGGCAAAGTTAACTATAAAAGAAGACTCTTTTAGGAATATTCATCCAAAAAGTGAGAAGAAGCAGTAAGTGCAAAGTAGAATTATTCATCATACAAATTCACTTTCGTCCTGAAAGATGATACTTTTTTCCATCCTCAAGCATCTCCATAGCGAAGCTGTTTATGTATCGTCATACAAGTAATCTTTGACACAAATTTTATTCAAAAAGATACGAAAATGGAAAGCAAGGTGACGTTTTGATGCAAAAATGAGGCAAAAACGCCTTCCTCGCCATATTAAAAAGTGTAAACGCCCCTCTATTTGGATTATTTTAGTGTAACTTTGCACTTATGCAATGTGTGCATGACAAACAATCATGTACACACTTTGGCAAATGGTCCTAACTGCAAATAGACAAAACAATATATGGAAATTCCTCACAGCGTTGCATAAAGCGGTGGTAGTCTGTCGAGACACTGGCTTGGATTTCTGATTTAGAAGAATCACTTGAAAGGAAATGCCATATAGAAAAGCACACTCGTAGAAAATACGAATTGCATCAACAGATTCAGAAATTAAAAGCACAACTATAAATATGGAAGACCATAACAAGCAGGTCATAAACAATGAAGATATACTTCTACGCGATGTGCGTAGCATCATCGAGTCTGCACGCAGCAATGCGGTACGCAGTGTCGATTTCTGCCGTGTGCAGATGTACTGGCAGTTAGGTCAACGCATTTTTGAGGAAGAGCAACAGGGCAAAGAGCGTGCCGACTATGGCAAGTACCTTCTACAAAATCTTGCCAATAGATTGGAACCTGACTATGGCAGTGGTTTCGGATATCGTCAACTGAAATTTTGCCGTCAATTCTATCGCACCTATCCAATTAGGAACACACTGCGTTCCCAATTGAACTGGAGTCAATATCGAATGTTGATTCAAATTCCAGACCCCGACAAACGCGAGTACTATGAGCTGGAGGCTGTTAACAACTGTTGGACAGCTCGAGAAACGGAGCGTCAAATCAATTCAATGCTCTACGAACGTCTCTTGCTGAGCAATGACAAAGAAAGTGT
>JAEEGL015265962.1_pt1 | contig 50269 bp, 36 predicted proteins | sample 9134231 | NCBI WGS metagenome assembly JAEEGL01 (sample SAMN16246548, study PRJNA631951) | gut metagenome | biome: gut microbiome; feature: rumen; material: fiber-attached | host: Bos | place: Iran: Karaj | collected 2018-10 | reverse complement strand
TATACTCCTCGATATCGTCTATCATTTGTTCGATCTTACTAGCCATTTCTCCCTCACTTTGTCATATATTGTAATCTGCTGTACCCTCACTTACGGTCGCGGTACTTGTCATATACCATCTCTATCTCAAACTCCGGCACACAATGTGAAATATCACCGCCGAAGCTCGCTATCTCCTTAACCCCTGACGAACTCAGATATGAGAACTCCACATCGGATGTAAGGAACATCGTGTCCAGCTCTCCGCCACTCAGCATCTTGTTGGTCTGAGCTATCTGAAGCTCGTATTCAAAGTCCGTTATGGCCCTTAAGCCCCTCACGGACACATGATAGCCGTTAGCCGTACAGTATTCCACCAGAAGTCCGCTGAATGACTCAACCTTCACATTCGGAATATCCTTCGTGGCTTCCTTAAGTATAATAACACGCTCATCCACCGAAAACAATGGTGTTTTTGCCACGTTATCAAGGACACCGACAGTCAGATCATCGAAGATATCCGCTGCTCTTCTGATGATGTCCAGATGTCCCAATGTCAGCGGGTCAAAACTACCCGGATATATCGCTTTTTTCATAGTACCGTCCCCGATCGTTCCAAGCCCTAACCTTTACTAACCTCACCGTCTCAATGCAGGCGGCCCTTCTCAATCCATTACAGGCTTATAGAACATATGCTTGTTGGTCTTATAGAGCTTTTCCTTGTACACCTCATATCCAAGGCCCTCAATATCGCTTAAATCTGTATTGATATCTGCCTCTATGACTATGAGCGTATCTTCATGTACAAGCTTCCGCTCACGTACCATTCTCATTATATCAGATTCTATCCCCAGTTGATAGGGCGGGTCTATAAAAATAATGTCCGCCCGGTCTTTTATCTCATAGAGCGCATCAAGCGCGTTACGACCTATCACCGTGGCCTTATCGGAGAGCTTCGTAAACTCAAGGTTCTTTCTGATACAGTCTAAGGCTTCCCTGTTATTATCGACAAAGTATGCCTTGGAGGCACCGCGGCTCAGAGCCTCTATCCCGACAGCACCGCTTCCGGCAAACAGGTCGACAAAGACCGCATCAGGCACATAGGCCTGCATCGTATTAAAAAGCGTCTCTTTTATCCTGTCGGTCGTAGGTCTCGTACCGTCACCCTTAGGGGCTATGAGCGGCATGGACCTGGCCGTTCCCGCTATCACTCTCATTACTTTAATTTTGTACCTTTACCGTCACGCTTGGACAGCTTAAGCGAGCTGTTGATCTCCAGCTTCTTGCCGCCCGCCTCAAGCATGGCATCATCATATTCTCTCGTATAGTACACGGAATCAATATAGTCTCCGGTACCAAGCTTCATACATCTGACGCCCACTGCGACCTTCTTCTTCTCAGGGATCTCAGCAAGCTCAAATCTTATATACATGCTGTTGTTCGTAAGCATCGTAATGTACTTCTGATTGGTGAGCGGAAGTACCGATACTACCTCATCGCCCTCAAGGAGCTTCGTCGCAGCCACAGTCCTCTTGGCCACATCAAACTCTCCGCCGTCAACAAACTTACACATGGACAGCTTTGTGACAAACAGCATCCGATAGAGGTTAAGCTCAGACTGGCTCGCAACCGAAATGATCGTCTCGTCAGCCGAACTGAAGTTACTTACATTATCGATGGGCACGCCCTTATCACGAAGCTTCGCCATCGGCAGCTCCATCGCCTTGAAGGTATGCAGATTGCCGGTATTGGTGAAGAGGCATATCTTACCTGTGTTCTTACACTTGCAGATATACTTGAACTCCTCCTCGCAGGCCTCTCTGTTGCGCTCGTAGGTGCTGATATCGATGATCTTGGCATAGCCGAAACGATCCATGACAAAGAGCACATCCATCTCGGGAACCTTGACCTCCTCAACGACCGCTTCTTCAAGGTTGTCGATCACGGTCCTCCTGGGTCTTGAGAACTCCTTCTTAAGCGCATCCAGATCGTTCATGATGACCTGGGCCATCGAATCCCTGCGCTCTAAAATGTCTTCATATCTGAAAATATTGGCAACTGTCTCTTCGTGCTCCTTGATGAGCGCTTCGATCTCTAAGCCGATCAGCTTATACAGACGCATATCCAGGATCGCATTGGCCTGAGCCTCTGTAAACATGAGTCCCGCAGCCATGACCTTGGATTCCTTGGTCTTAAAGTTGATGCCGTCAGTCTTGCCCTCTATGAGGCAGGCCTTGGCCATCGCGCGGTCCTTACTGCCTCTCAGAATCTCTATGATAAGGTCAATGACATTGCAGGCCTTTATGAGACCTTCCTGAATCTCCTTACGCTCACGCTCCTTCTGTAAGAGGTTGGAATACTTGCGCCCTGCCAGTTCAAACTGGAAGTCCACACACTCCTTAAGGACTCTCTTAAGTCCCATCGTCTCGGGGCGTCCGCCCGCGATGGCGAGCATATTAAATCCGAATGTATCCTCAAGCCTCGTCTTTTTATATAAGAGGTTGATGAAGTTATCTACATTGGCATCCTTCTTGAGCTCAATAACGATCCTGATGCCTTCCTTCGATGACTGGTTGGAGATATCGACAACATCCGGAGCCTTCTTGGAATCGGCAAGAGCAGCAACATCCTGAAGGAACTTGGTGATGTTCGCTCCGACCATGGTGAAGGGGATCTCCGTGATAACGACATTGGTATGGCCGTTTTTGCCCTTCTCGATCTCAACCTTGCCGCGGACCTTGATCTTGCCCATACCGGTCTCATATATCGCAGGGAGCTCGTCCTTGTTGGCGATGATACCTCCCGTCGGAAAATCAGGGCCCTTGCAGTACTTCATGAGCGCACGTGTAGAGATCGTGTCATCCTTCATATATGCCTTCATGGCATCGATTACCTCGCCTAAGTTGTGAGGAGGGATCGATGTTGCCATACCTACGGCAATACCTTCGGTACCGTTTACAAGAAGATTCGGAAAACGGCACGGGAGCACGGTCGGCTCCTTCTCCGTCTCATCGAAGTTCGGGCCGAAGTCCACTACATCCTTATCAAGATCGGCAAGCAGTCCGTCCTGAGTTACCTTTGCAAGACGCGCCTCCGTATATCGCATGGCAGCGGCTCCGTCTCCTTCGATATTACCGAAGTTACCGTGGCCGTCTACAAGCGGCAGACCCTTCTTAAAATCCTGACTCATCACGACCAGCGCATCATAGATGGAACTGTCACCGTGGGGATGATACTTACCCATCGTATCGCCGACTATACGGGCACTCTTACGATAGGGCTTGTCATACCTTACGCCGAGCTCGTACATATCATAGAGTGTACGTCTCTGAACGGGCTTAAGACCATCACGAACATCCGGGAGCGCACGTGCCACAATAACACTCATCGCATAGTCGATGAACGACTTCTGCATGATCTCCGAATATTCGGTCTTGATTATATCTTCTTCAATTACCTGAGTTTTAACTTCTTTTGCCATTTATGGATCCTTTGTTACAATCCGTTATATATCCAGTAACGCATCACGCGCATGATCGTAGATAAAGTTCTTTCTGGGGCCTACATCATTGCCCATCAGAAGCTCCGTCACGTCAGATGCCATCCTCGCATCCTCTATCTCCACGAGCCTCAACTTACGTCTGGCGGGATCAAGCGTTGTCTCCCAGAGCTGCTCGGGGTTCATCTCACCCAGACCCTTATATCTCTGAAGCGTGAAACTTCCCTTGTGGTTCTTACGATATCTCTCAAGAGCAGCATCATCATAGAGATACTCTTCCTCACCCTTGGCAGGCATAGCCTTATATAAGGGCGGCATGGCCAGGTACACATGTCCTTCATATATAAGTTCGGGCATAAAGCGATAGAACAGAGTGAGCAGCAGGGTCGAGATATGCTCACCGTCCACATCGGCATCGGCCATAATGATTATCTTATTGTATCTGAGCTTGCTGATATCAAAGTCGTTGCCGTAGCCTTCGGAGAATCCGCAACCGAATGCATTGATCATAGTCTTGATCTCGGCATTGGCAAGCACCTTATCTATCGATGCCTTCTCGACATTGAGGATCTTACCTCTGATAGGCAGGATAGCCTGATACATCCTGTTACGTGCAGTCTTGGCAGAGCCGCCGGCAGAATCACCCTCGACGATGAAGATCTCACACTTATCCGCATCTCTGGACTCACAGTTGCTGAGCTTGCCGTTGCTGTCGAAGCTGTACTTGGGCTTGGAGAGCATGTTGGTCTTGGCCTTCTCCTCGCTCTTACGTATCTTCGCAGCCTTCTCTGCACACGAAAGGACAGCCTTAAGAGTCTCGAGGTTACGGTCAAAGTAATGGACCATCTCATCACCGGTTATCTTACCTACGACCTTGGCTGCATCCTGGTTGTCCAGCTTGGTCTTGGTCTGTCCCTCGAATCTCGGATCCGGATGCTTGATCGAGATGATCGCGGTCATTCCGTTACGCACATCCGTACCCGTGAAGTTGGCATCCTTATCCTTAAGGATACCTATCTGACGGGCATAGTTATTCATGACCGTAGTGAACGTAGTCTTAAATCCTGTCAGGTGTGTACCACCCTCTGAATTATAGATATTGTTACAGAAGCCAAGTACATTCTCGTGGAACTCATTGACATACTGGAATGCGACCTCGACCGTGATACCCTCAGCCTCACCCTTAAGATATATGGGCTCATGCATCACTTCCTTGGTACGGTTCATATCAAGTATGAAGCCCACAAGCCCATCCGGCTCATGGAACTCGACATATTCCTTCTCAGGCTTTCTCTTATCCTCAAAGATTATCGTAAGACCGGGATTAAGATAAGCAGTCTCGTGAAGTCTGCTCTTCACATCCTCCTCACGGAACCATGTCTTATCAAAAATCGTATCATCGGGGAGGAAGTTGATCGTCGTACCTGTCTCCCTTGTCTTGCCAACCTCAGGCAGCAGACCGTTTATCAGGTCGGTCGTCGGTACTCCTCTCTCGTATGAATCCTCATATATGTGTCCGTTCTTCTTAACTCTGACCGTCAGCCTGTTAGACAGGGCATTAACAACTGAGCTGCCGACACCGTGAAGACCGCCGCTCGTCTTATAAGCAGAGTCATCAAACTTACCGCCCGCATGAAGAGTCGTGAACACAAGTCTCTCCGCACTCATACCCTTCTCATGCATCTCTATCGGTATGCCTCGACCGTTGTCCTCTACGGTAGCCGAACCATCCTCTTCAAGAGTCACTTTGATGCGGCTGCAGTGTCCCGCCAGATGCTCATCCACTGAGTTATCTACGATCTCATATATCAGATGATTAAGTCCCTTGGTCGATACGCTTCCGATGTACATACCGGGGCGTACTCTGACCGCCTCCAGTCCCTCTAAGACTGTGATATTGGACGCATCATATGTATCTTTAACCTTATTGCCTGCCATTCATTACCTCATTCGCCGGCAGCCTTCTCATCTTCTTCGCTCACCGGCCGTATTTTCGCGCATGATATCGCACTATACGCACAATATCTTATATATTTTACCATATTTTGTGTTTTCGTCAATCTCAAACCACAACAATTTGCGTATTTTCTGTGTATTGTCATATTCGGGCGTGACAGTTCTCTCCTTTTTGTGATTTTACGGAAGTTTTAGCTGATTTGAGCCTCAGTTCCGTAATCTGATAGCTTTTTCTCCCTTGCTTCCGCCTTTAATTACGGAACTATCGCCACTTTTTGTTATTTGTTCCGTAATTTTACACCTCTTTTCTACCTCGATTCTGCCTTCTACTACGGAACTATCGCCACTTTTTGTTATTTGTTCCGTAATCCGGCACCATATTTCTTTAGATCCGTATAAAAAACTACGGAACTTAAGCCGTATATGGGCAAAAGTTCCGTAGTTTCAACTGTTTCTGTTGTTCGTGTCAGCTTTTTTTACTCAAACTCACACGAATATATAAAAACGACTTATAGTTCTCGGCACCTGATACCGCTTCTGCCGGAACGGTGTAACGGCCGGTGTCGGAATTGTATTCCAGTTCCAGCGCCGGATCACCGAGATCGTATTGATAGGTGACACTATACTTCTCCTTAAGCTTCGAATCATCCTTCAAAGCAAAGCTGATCGCCTTCCCTTCGGAAAGGCCGGTTTTCTTCGCAACTCCTGTTACATCGGACACGGATACGGATACTCCGTCAGGCATCTCATCGACTGCAAAATACACGGGAACACCGGTTTTATCGGAGGATGTGAATTTGACGGTTATCTTCTCCTCTTTTGTATACTTCTTTCCGTCCTTCCCCAATGCAGTGTATTCGACCCAACCGGTGATCTGCTTTAATCCCGCGGGGATCGCCTTTGCGGTTCTTCTTAACACAATATTCTTAGCGTCCTGAGTCATATCCGCTATGAAATACTCGGCAAAATCATTAGGAACACCTTTTATAAGATCATTATAGATATTTACACCTGTAACTCCATACAGATTTTTGCAGTTCTTGTACGGAAGCACCGTGGCATCTGCAGATGATGATACGGTTACGGTTTTTTTCAATGCAACCTTTGGCGCCGGAGCTTCCGTGAACTTTACTTTGATCTGTATAGGATTGGAAATCGCAATACCCTCACCCTCTATGTCGTACTCAAATAATTGTACCTGTAAAGAATAGGTTCCCGGATAAATATCCGAAAGAGCATAATAAGGCTTAAACACGAACGTACCTTTGCTCGTATCCTTATTATCCGGAATATATTCACCCTTCGTTGTCATACCCATCATAATGCACATGGCAGCTGCACTGGTTTTCTCTAATTTGTTTTTATCGGCCAAATCTTTGTCAACAGGATTGAAATAAAGCACATAGTTCTTACTTGAATCTATTACAAAGTTCTCTGTACTAAATGTAAATTGGCCCAGTTCCTTTGTCTCTTTAATCACAAATGAATACTGTTTCTTATCCGCAGTCAGCTTTACGGGCAGCTCTTTAGGAGTGAAACTGTATTTTTTCTCTGCCAGCTTTCCGTCTTTGGATGATACAGTCACCTCACAAGGATATGATGTAGGTCTTATATAATATTCTCCTTCACCTGCCTTGTAGTTCTTTACCAATTTGGCGTTCTTAAGTTTTACGGAAGCGGTACTTGAACATAATGTGTCTTCATTATCAGATTTTGGTGTGATCCTTACATATATCACATCTCCGGGATCAACCGCAGTTCCCGTTGTATCAGCAAGTTCGTTCTTATAGTTCCAATTACTGTCAATCAGTCCCGTCTTTACTGACAGATCATATCCCCTAATGTCATCATATTTAACAGCAAACTTACGGACTATACTCTTTTTACCGCCATCGTTGGCAACAGCCTTGACCGTATATGTACCGGGCTTAGTCACTTTAACCGTTCCTGTATCAGAAACTGTCATTCCGGTTTTAGGCGTTATCGTGACCGTCATATTATCCAAAGACAGATTCTCGCCTTTTTCATCTTTGATCACCATAGTCTTGCCATCAAGCGCAGTAGATATCAACGACTCGGGATCACTGTCAACGCCCTCCGTATCTCCGATAAATACAGATGCAGGCTGCATGCTGGCATTAGTCACTTCAAAGGAGATACCTGTCATTATTCTGTTTCCATTCGTTGTACTTGCAAATACATAGATCATGTTATCTTTTGAATCCGAAGAAAGCACATAATCCTTGTCAATTATCAGTGTACCGTTTTTGATGCTTGCAGCCTTTTCAAGGGTCGGATTTGCAGTCGACTGAACTGACCATACAAGCCTGCTGTTTGCCGGCTTATAACTTACTCCATTATATTTTGATTCCACTACAGCTTTTATCTTAATGCTTGCAGCCTTTTTATCCTGCTTATATATCTTTGTCGAAGCTGTATTAAGATAAATAGCTGTAACTGCAGGCTTAAAAGTAACAGTCATTGATGCAGGGGTACAATGCGTATTGCTATCTTTGTTAGGATATACATGCAGAGTATATTTTCCCGGAGTCCGCATTGAATCCGACCAATCGCTCAAAACCACTGCATCATCTATTATAAACAGTTCTCTGTCAACTCCCGATGTCGCGACTGTATTGCCTTTTGAATCGGTCATTATCGCTTTAGATATGCCGGTAAAAGTTGTCTTTGATGAATACTTGACTGTTGCAAGCACTACACCCGTCTGACCTATGATAACAGATGAATTTTTCTTGTTAAGGGCAAGTTTCGTCTCATAGCACGGATCCTTGGTCGACTGCTTCAAAAGTTTCTTAACTGAACTCGTAGTATATATATTGGTATCTTCATAGCCCTGATCCTCGACCGATAACTGGATCAAAGAAACACTGATATCATACTTCTGTGCAGCACCATTTCCGGGTTCAGTCTCGCTTGCAGCAAGATTGATCGATGTACGCGTATGTTCACTCCCGGAATAATAAGGAATGTATAGTGTTTTGATCTCATTCAGCATTCCTTCTGCGACTTCCTTAGTTGAAGCAGCAGCATCAATCTTAAAGAACAGGTTCTCACAACTCTTTAATTCCTTCGGAACATCCATAGTAAGAAGCATGCTTATATCTTTTGCTTCCGTCACTTTGACTGTCGGAGCTGCATACTGCTTCTTGACGGGAGTAAAGGTATATGTATCATATACATCATCCGATTTTTTGTCCTTAAAGTTAACAACAACAGGCTCAGTAGCGATCTTTATCTTATTGGACATGTCCCTCTTATACATCCTGACTGTCAGTTTCTTATTCGCAGGTTCGTAGATAAGATCCGCATTTGATCCGGAATCCGCCAATACAGGAGTTATTGACGAGAGATCTGCCCCCTTATTAGCTGTTATCGTATAATCAACCGAAGAACCCGCATACTGCTCCGTCTCCTTCGACCCCTTCTTGAATCCTGACAAAGATATGGATGAGACTTGGCTTGAAACCGTAACATTAAATGTCTTGTTAAATGTTATATCACTTTCATTCTTACCCGTGATCGTTACCTTTGCAGTCTTACCGGCAAGCACAGAAGGATCAATCTTCACTCCACGTTCAGAGTCAATGATCTCGATAAATCCGTCATCGGCAGCTTTATTTCCAACCTTGGCAACCGCAGATTCTATTATAAGACGCTTGTCTTCGGAATCACCTTCATTCATCTGCATAGCATAAGAATCATCATAACAGCCAATAGACAGTGTGCTGCCTGAAACAAGTTTCTTATAAGGATCAGAACTGCCACTTCTCTTATAGTATAATGTCGGTATGCCATTAGAGATTATCTCAACAGATGTTTCCTCATTCACTGTCAGGATATAATCACCATTCTTTGCATGCTCAGCCTCCAGACTCTCAGGCAGGATACCAGTTATCTCATAGTGTTCTTTAATAACAGGCCTAAGTGTCAGTTTGGTTCCCTTTTCAACCTTAAATTTTGCCATTCCTTCTGTCTCGGAAAGGTTTTCTATATACTTTCCGTCCGTGATCGCTCTGACAGATTCAATTTGAGAAGTCGAATATTCTACCGTAACTATATTTGTGTCACTTTTTTTCGTTGTGATATTTATGACAATACCTTCATTCGAAACAGCAGCCAGTTTTGCAACAACATCAGCTGCTATAGTATATTTGTTTTCCGAAGATAAAGTAGCCTCTCCATTTAGTGAACTACCTGCAGAATATGTAACTCCAATAACCTCATATCCTTCTTCAGGTGATACATTTATATCTATTGTTTTGCCATCAGTCTTATTATCTTCCGTAAGTCCTTCAAGACTGACTGATGCATGTGAAACTTCAGAATTATATGTAGCTCCGTCAACCTTATATGTAACCGGAATTCTCTTGGGAGAAGATTTGATAGTTAGAGTTACTTCACCCTCGCCTGCAGGCACAATATACAATCCTGCAGTATATTCGCATTCGACATCATCTATCTTGACCGAATCAATCTGATATCCCTCTTTTGCAAGCAAAGATTCACCCATATCCTTCGAAGAATACTCTTTGTAATAATAATTTGTTTCACTGGTTTGTAACGATGAAACAAAAACCTCATTCGGATTATAATCAAATATAATCTTACGACATTTTGATGGATCTACATACTCAACCGCAAGTATTATATCGCGGTCAAAACCCGGACTATTCTCTTCAGGCATAATTGTAAATGTATTATCAACACGCGAAACAGGATAATAGACTATCCCATTGCCACCTGACATTGCCATCGCCCCCGAATGAATATATCCCTTATCGGGCAATACAGTAAACGAAAAAGATGACGGGTATTTTCCATTCACTTTATCAAGCACAAAATTGCTACTATTAATTGATGTGATATTATTTAAAGACGATGAATCCAAAGAGCAGTTATTCAGAACGATCATAACATTCAGCTGCTCATCATTACCAAGCATCTCCTGCTCATCTGCCGGGACCTCAGTTATAACCTCCGATACTTCGTTGTTCTCTTCTGCCAAGGTCTCATCAGGCAGAGTTTCTTCTTCCGATAAGCCTTCGCCTGACTCTTCTTCAGACGCAACTTCTGTCGCGCTCTGCTCCTCAGACTCTTCCACTGTCGTCTCGGAAGCAGTCTCAGTTTCAAGAATCTCTGTTGACTCTTCACTCAATTCATCCTGTCCGGCTTCATTGAGAAGAGTTGTCTCTTCATAAGATGCCGTTTCACCAGGCAATGAATCTGCAAGCGCATATGAAGGCAGGGCTGTTACGATCATCGATATCGCTAACAACCCTGTCAACACACGTTTCAATATAATACTGTTTGTCTTCATCAAAAATCCCTCCTCTTACTTGATGATGTTTATTCTGTCAAAACGACATGACCAAATCGTTGTTCCTAATACTTAAGCTTCTTCGTACATGCTACTGCAAGCGCTCCCGGTCCTATATGGCAGGCAACCGACAGTGACAGCGGATCCATATGAATGGAAAATCCCGGGAAGGCCTTCTTCACTTCTTCTCTGAACGCCTCAGCCGCCTCTCTGTCATATGTATAAGCCATCTGAAGATTGCAGACAGTCGGATCTGCTCCGCCGAAACGCTTTTCCATATCGTTTCTTATGGCATCTATCATTATGTTCTTGCCCTGACCGGTAGTCCTGGCCTTGGCAAAGGCGTCAAGCTTCTCACCCTGTATCTGCAATACTGGCTTAATGCGCAGCAAAGTACCCAGGGCTGCAGCCGCGGGTGTGATCCTTCCGCCTTTTTTAAGATAATAAAGGGTATCCAACATGATATATATGCTTGAATTGAACCTGTCTTCCTCTAAGATAGCCTTGATGGCTTCCGCAGAAGACCCGCCTGCAGAAAGGCGCAATGCATCTATACATGACTGTCTCTGAGTGACAGAAATGCGCTGATTGTTAATGACCTGAACTCTGCCGTCATAATCCTCTGCGAGCATGATGGCCGTCTGGCAGCTGCCTGAAAGTCCTGAGCTCATAGGGATATGCACAAGTTCGTCATATTCCTTAAGAACATCATCCCACAGTCTCATGACTGCATCGGGAGAAGGCTGTGAAGTCATGATATCCGCATCACTCTTAAGCATCTCATAGAAGCCCTCCTGAGTGAGGTTGATATCTTCAAAATAGTCTTCTTCACCTATCGTAAAAGGCATCGGAAGTACAAATACTCCCAATTCCTGTGCGTCTCTTTGCGTAATACCGCTATTGCTGTCTGTAACAACGGCTACTTTTTTCATCTGAAATCCCCTCGATCGATCTAAAAGTCGCATATATAAGCGGCCAAATGATCGTTATTTACACAATATACACTCCATGAGTGGAACTTATGTCCACTAAAGTATAATTTTACTGTTAAATGCTCCTAAAGTCAACCGCACTGAAGCCATATTCTTCAATGTTCCTGCCTATCTCGTTAAGCCTGTCATGATCGCTGCCTTCATACAGCATATCCGCGAATTCCTTGACACTCTCAAGTATCATATAATCATCATAGATACTGGCAAACTTAAAGCCGAACTCACCGCTCTGCCTTATCCCCGTTATCTCACCGGGTCCGCGCATCCTTAAGTCCTCGCTCGCTATAAAGAAGCCGTCATTACTCTTGCCCACAACCTCAAGCCTCTCTCTGGAAGAATCGGAATTCGATGAATTGATGAATATACAGTAGCTCTGATCCTTTCCTCTGCCCACTCTACCTCTTATCTGATGAAGAGCCGCCAACCCGAATCTGTCAGCATTCTCAACCATCATGACCGTAGCATTCGGCACATCAATACCTACCTCGATCACAGTGGTCGACACGAGCACATCGATATTTCCGCGGCCGAATTCATCCATGAGCCTGTTTTTTTCATTAAGCTTCATCCTGCCGTGCAGAACATCTATTCTCACAGACGGCGGCAGCACTGACTTAAGCTCAGCTGCATAATCTATGACATTCTCTATATCCAGCCCCTCGCTCGCATCGATCATAGGGCAGATCACATAGACCTGATGTCCGGCTTCCACTTCCTTCGTGATGAACTTGTATGCGCTCGGTCTGTAGTCCTTACCGACCACGCAGTTCTTGATGGGCAGCCTCCCCGCCGGCATCTCATCTATGACTGAGAGCCTGACTCCGGCATACAGGGTCATCGCAAGGCTCCTTGGGATCGGTGTAGCGCTCATTACAAGCACATGGATATCTCCGCTACTCTTATCTGCAAGTGCCTCTCTCTGCCTGACTCCGAACCTGTGCTGCTCATCTGTCACTACAAGTGTCAGATCCTTATATGTCACCTTATCCGTTATCAGAGCCTGCGTTCCGATTATGACATTAGTGTCACCTGATGCTATCGACTCAAGTACCTCAGTCCTTTTTTTACCCGTCACGGCACCTATGAGGAGCACGGGGCGAATACACAGATTATACTTCTCCGTAAGTGCGCACAGATTCTCGTAATGCTGTGTGGCAAGCACCTCTGTCGGCGCCATCATACAGCCCTGATGACCGTTTGCGGCATTAAGTAAGAGCGACAGAAAGGCAACTATCGTCTTACCACTTCCCACATCGCCCTGGACCATGCGGTTCATGCATGTTCCCGAACACATATCATCCTCTATCTCCTGCCACGTGCGCTTCTGGGCACCCGTAAGCTCATAGGGCAGCGCCTCGATGAGCCTGCCTGTATCGGCAACAGGGATCATCATCTTGTTAAATGCCCTGTCCGCATATGCCTCATCCTCATGAGTCTCAAGGAAGAATGTCAGGAACTCATGGAAGGCCACACGTCTCCTGGCCCTCTTATGAGCGGACTCATCAACCGGAAAATGAAGATCGCTTAAGGCCGTCTTAAAATCAGGCATATCATAGGTCTTAAGTTCATCGTCCGTAAGATATTCATCAGGCAGTATGACTTTATCAAACGCAGTCTTTATTAATTTTTTAAGCTGATTGTTGGAAATGCCCTTAGTCAGACTGTAGACAGGCTGCATCACCTTAAGCATCTCAGCATAGTCTTCGCACGAAAAGGTCACGGGCTGAGCCAGCATAAAGCCTCGGCTGTCAGAGAGTATCCCGTAGAATATCCTCTCTCCTTCCATGCTCTCAAGGGTCTTCTTCATATAGAGCGCATTGAAGTAGACTATGGAGATGATATCAGTACCCGTATCGACCTTGGCAAAGATCATGGTCCTGCCCTTTTTGATGATATGAACGGAGCCCTTGACAATCTTACCGCGCACTGAGATAAGCCTGCCGACATGCTCCTTATCGGGTCTTGCAGGCTCCTTTAGATCCATAAATCCTCTCGGGAGATCATATACAAGGTCTCCGACGGTGTGGATATTCAGTTTGTCTAAGAGCTTAAGGGTCTTGTCGCCTACGCCCTTTAACTCACTTACCGATGTATTAAGTCTCATATCAATCTAAAAATGCCGCCCATATCCCTCTGAATACGGACGGCATATAATTACCGTATATCTTTATTCAACAGAAACGATGTAATAATAGATGGGCTGTCCGCCAAGTTGAAGCTCAACATCCACATCTGAGTACTTCTCGGATACGAGATCCGAAAGCGCCGCTGCCTTCTCCTCATCTATGTCTTCACCGTAGTAGATGCTGATAAGCTCAGAATCCTCATCAACCATCTCATCTATCATGGCCATGACTACCTCATCCATGTCCTTGCCGTTAGCCAGGATCCCGGAATCACCGATACCCATGTAGTCACCCTGCTTGATATCCTTATCATCAATAGTGGTATCCCTTACGGCATAGGTAACCTCACCGGTCTTGACATTGCCGATCTCCTCATTCATATGAGCCTCATTCTCTTCAACGCTCATATCGGGAACGAAATTGATGATAGCCGTGATACCCTGAGGAATAGTCTTGGTCGGGATCACGATAAGCTTCTTATCTTCTACAAGATATGTAGCCTGGTTGGCTGCCATAACGATATTCTTGTTATTCGGGAAGATGAACACCGTATCCGCATTGACCTTGGCTACCGCATTGACGAAGTCCTCGGTACTGGGATTCATGGTCTGTCCGCCCGAGATGATCATGTCCACGCCTAAGCTTGTAAACACTTCATCAAGCCCCTCGCCTACAGAGACCGCTATGAAGCCCACATCCTTACGGGGTTCTGCAGATTCAGTCGCCGCACTTTTACCCTGCTTGGCATCGCCGCAGGCCTCTACTGTGACCTCGACGTCCTCTGCAAGTCCGGTGCCGTCATTGACACCTGCCGCAGCCTTCTCGGAAGCCTTAAAGAGCTTCTCCTGATGCTCAAGGCGCATATTGTCGATCTTCATGTTGGACAGAGCGCCGTACTTGAGTGCGCGCTGTATAGCCATACCGGGGTCATTGGTATGCACATGGACCTTGACGATCTCATCATCTGCAACAAGCACGATAGAATCACCGATAGACTCAAGGAAAGACTTGAAATCCATCTCATGCTTGATATTGAACGTCTTATTGAGCATTATGATAAACTCGGTACAATAGCCGAACTTAATATCTTCATCGCTCATCACATCACTAACCTCTGCCACAGGCCTTGCAGAACCCGGAGTTGCGGCTCCTGCATCGATCGTGTAGTCGATCTCCTTGCCCATAAAGGCATCATATCCGCCCTTGAGTACCTGCATAAGTCCCTGTCCGCCGGAATCAACGACACCTGCCTGCTTGAGAACCGGTAAAAGATCGGGCGTCTTCGCAAGAACGATATCGCCTTCCTTGATAAGTTCCTCAAGAAACGCCTGCATGTCCTCACAGCCGTTATCCTGCAGCTCGTGAGCCTTGTCGCATATGCCCTTGGCAACGGTAAGTATCGTGCCTTCCTTGGGCTTCATAACAGCCTTGTATGCGCTTTCGACAGCCCTGTCACAGGCCTCGACGATAAGCGGGATATTGAGCTCTTCGTGCTCCTTCATAACCTTGGTAAAACCACGCAGCAACTGGGACAGGATAACACCCGAATTGCCTCTCGCACCGCGAAGCGAACCGCTCGAGATGCACTTGGCCATCACATCCATCGCAGGATCTTCAGGCAGATTGGCTACATCCTTGGCAGCCGACATAATGGTCATCGTCATGTTTGTGCCCGTGTCGCCGTCCGGAACCGGGAAAACATTGAGATCGTTGATCCACTCTTTTTTTGCTTCAAGATTCTTGGCACCGGCTAAGAACATCTTACGGAAAACCGATGCATTGATTGTATTAGGCACTGGTACTTCCTCCCTTAGTCGATTACTCTCACACCTTCAACGAAGATGTTGATCTTCTCCACCGGGATACCGGTGAACTCTTCTATCTTGTACTTCACGCTGTCTATCAGATTGCTTGTGACTGCAAGTATGCTCACGCCGTAAGCTACGATGATATGGAAATCAAGGATGAGCTTATTGTCGGCCATCGTCACCTGAATGCCTCTTCCGGCATTCTCCTTCTTGAGCAGCTTGACGAATCCGTCCTTCATATTGATACCGGCCATACCTACTATGCCGAAGCACTCCATGGCGATCCCGCCGGCGTACTGACCGATAACCTCTTTATCAATAGTGATGTTACCCATATGAGTATCCATAACAGAACTCTTCATTCGCATCCCTCCTGACTTTTAGTTAAGAAAACATTCTGATACATTATACAATTAAATACCGAAAAAGAAAAGGCATAAAAAAGACATAAAAAGAGCCCCGCAATAAGCGGAGCTCTAAGAATAATTAAGCTCTTTCTACAGCACCTGACTTAAGGCAGTTGGTGCAGACATGCATCCTCTTGGCGCCGCCGTCAACCTTGCACTTAACGCTTCTGACATTGGACTTCCAGATATGGTTGCTTCTTCTGTGGGAATGGCTGACCATATTGCCAAAATGCACTCCCTTGCCACAAATATCACACTTAGCCATCTATAACACCTCCCGGTAATGTTCAAATCATTCTATAAAACTGCGCAACATCAGTAGTCTATCACTAAAACCGTTATATTGCAAGTATTTTTTTATTATGTTTCACGGTTCAGTTAAGATACTTTTTTAAGTCCTTTGATACGATCTTTATCGTCGCTTTCTTTGATCCGTGACAGGTGATACCGGTTTCAGTATTAACCGTGCCCTTTCCTGCTATCATTATGACTGCAGTACCCTTCTTCGTATTGTTATAGTACGAGATGTCATAATCCTCTTTTTCTTTTAGCAGCACATAATTCTTTCCAACCTTATACTCTACGATGATGTGTCCGCCGACATTTTCCACTGTCTCCGGATTTCCTGTAAAGATCAGACTTGTCAGCTTCTTATTGGACTTCTTGGTCTCATCATAGGTACTGTCATATATCGTTACTCTGACTTTGCTCATATCATATATGCTGTCAGTCTTCTTATGAACCTTATATTCCTCATATATACAGCCTCTGAAGTTGCCTTTTCCGGACGTACCCTTGCCTTCGATCACGACATAAACTCTTGCTTCAGTCTCACCGTCCGCGATGGATATGGGATTCTTCCTGGAATCGACCGGATTTTGATGAGCTGCATCCGTGTAATATGTCACTTTATAATTCGAAGCAGCCAGTGTCACTCCGTCAAATGTTACCAATGGAGTCGACTTATATGTACCGGGCTTGCCTGAATACATAAGATCCGGAATACTTACCATGACGTTATCAGCCTTTTCGCCCGATATCGTGCCTTCTATCGAAGCTCCGGTTATCATAAACTTATTGATCTTCCCGGTTTTCTTTGTATTCTTCAACGCAGGCGTGCCCTTATAGTTTCCGATAAATGATATCGAGTACTCGGCAGGCTTTGTATCGGTCGATACAGCCTTATTATTTGCGTATATAACCTTATAATCTGTGTTTTCGGTTAAAGGATATGATACACCATCAACTGTATATGTGACGGAAATATCATTAACTGTCACTCCGCCGGGTACAAAAGTCCTCGGTATTGCTGCGACCGCCTCATGATTATTGGTCATTTCGCCGTTATTCTTCTCTTTTTTTACCACTAAAGGTTTGATCGTAATGCTCTTTACGACCGTTCCGGTATATACTCCGGAAGCAACAACGGTAACCTTCTTAGTGCCGGCATTAATGACATCATCAGGATAGATGATATTATAATGCGTTCCCGGACTGAGCACGGTTTTGCTGTCCTTGGAATCACATACAGTAATCCTCTTATTGATCTCCCCCTGCATTGCGTCTTTACTCTTTGCAGGGTCAAAATAGATAACATCCCGGGTGTTGACTTTCACGTTTATTTTTTTGATCTCTTTCTTCTTCTCTGCAACACCGATCATCACAAGTATATTACCGGCAAAATTGCCCTTACCCGTGATTTCCATATTTCCCGGAGCTGTATATTTCTTCCCGGGTTCTTTTATGACATAATCCTTGGATGTCAGTATCCTGTTATTGTATGAAAGAACCGGTGTGGCTTTACTGTTCTTAACAACGGTAACAGGTGACGACGATATTCCCGCCGCAAGCTCTGTTCCATTGCCGAGGCTCTTGGGATCTATTGTAAACACAAGGGACTTGCTGCCCGTAAAGTTACTCTTTCCTGTAACGGTTACCTTCGCACCGGCAATTACCTCACCCTTATTATTCCTCGTAACATTGGTATTGGATGCAAATTTTACGGTATAGTCGACACCTTTCTTTAACAGTTCATGATTATTATATACTTCTATATCAGGTGTGATCTTAGTTCCTGTATACTCATAATGATCAGTACCGTTTTTAAACCTGACAAACAGACCCGTATATGGAATCTCGCTTTTTTCACCTGTATAAATATTGGCAGCTTCAGAACTGCATTTAGCAAATTCTGTATGTACTCTTGCAATCTCAAGCTTCGTGGAATACCAGTTATCCTGCATCGCTATTCTACCGTTAAGCGACTTGACGGTAACAGATTCTCCTCCCTCGGGTTTAATACTGTATGTGGCTCCGTTTACAAATCCATCCAGGTTATCCTTATCCTGTGTAACTACAGGCGTTGCGTATCTTACATAGATATCTGCCTGACCCTGCTTGTCAGAGTCAGCATGTGAAGTTGCCGTAATTGTTGTATGTCCGACAGCTAATGCCCTCAATCCTTGAGTTTCCACATATTCAGCAACTGAAGTGTCCGCCACGGCAAGTGTATATTGCTTATCAGAAGCATTCTCCGGCAGTATTTTAACTGAAAATGTATTATAGTATTTTTCTGTATCACTCTCGCATAATATTATATCCGCAGGTGTCACGGAAACTCCCGAGACATCCACCGTATCTGCAAGTGTAGGGAATGTATATGATATTGAAAGCGTCTTACCTCCATCCTGACGCGATACAGAGTCTGAAGCTACAGTCACGCCGTTTATAGCGATCGAAGTTCCTTCATCAAAGGTCAGATCACCGGATGATTTCAGAACAATAACGGCCGTGTAATCCTTCCCGTTGACAAATGCTGCATCAGAAGGCGACCAGGTGATACCGGTACATTTATAATACTTTGATCCCGTATCTATCAAAGTTACCGGAGTCTCACCGGTTTCAGGTGCTGTTACGGACAGTTCGATCGAAGTCGGAATGCCGACATTGATAAAGAGTTCCTGGGCAGCACTGTTAAGTTCAGGGTTATCGTTTACCTTAACGATAGTAATGGTCTTGCCATACCAGGCAGGAATGATCTCTACGGGTTGATCGTTATATGTTACGTCAATATCAGTTGTTCCGTTGACCTTGTACTTTCCCGGCTTAAGACCCGTTATTTTATCATTTTCTTCGTTAAATACAGCAACAGGTGTATTCTCTTTTACATATACTTCACAGGTTTTTTTCCAGTTACCGCTCTTTGACACTGCCGTCAGAGTGGTTATGCCGGCAGTTCCTCTTCCCTCAAGAGTAACAGTCCTTTTATTATCAACCGCAGATTTTTCCGTCAGATTAAGAAGAGTATCTGACAGCGACCATGTAACATCCGTATTCGATGCGGTTGCAGGTGTAAGGGTGGCAGTTATATCCATGCTTCCGTCAGCAGTGAGCGTTGCCGTTGCCTTATCCAATTCAATCCCCGTTACAGGGTTTGCATAATCTATCTGTCCGTATGCAAGAGTAAATTCAGCTTTTTTGCTTGTGTCTCTTATATCATAAACTTCTACATAAACCATACCCGCCGGCGCGCCTTCTGAAGGTGTTCCATCAATATATCCATAATAACTGTTAATAGAAAGTCCGGAAGGTAATGTATTGTTCTCCTTCAATCGGAATCCATATTGTCCGCTTCCGCCTGCAGTGGCATATAACGGAATTGCTGCGGGCGATGAAACGCCGGCACCTACCGTACCACCGGGAAGATCAAAAAGTGGAGAATCCGTAATGCCTATAACATCAGCATTGCCATCTTCTACAGTCGAAGCGGTAATAATAGCACCTGAAGCATCAACAAGATAGAAGTTGTTTGGCAGTCCCTCAGGCTTAGTCCGGTATCCTCGTATACAACCGCTACCGTTTTGAGCCTTAAACTGCTTGGGGCTTTCTACCTTCATATTAGATCCGCCGCCCATGTTAACCGAAACAGGCCCGTTAAAGGTGATAAGACCGGCCGTATTCTTAATATCGACTGAATATCCATATGTACACAGTGCAGAACCGGTTGCCGTAAGCGTAACTTTTCCGCTTCCTTTTGCCTCAAGTTTGCCGACACAGCCACCTGAGTTGGTTGTGATACTTATATCCCCACTTGTATCTGCATACAGATCGCACATGCCATAACAGTGCTCTGCACCTGACAACGATACATTCAGGGATGCATCATTTTTGACATACACATAACTGCTTTTTCCAAACGCAGTACACGTTTTTCCGGGTGCAGTTGCCGATATATTGACTGTTCCTCCATTGATATGAGTCGCACCGTTGCCTTTGCTGCTGCCGCTTCCGGTATTAGTCACACATATCAGGCCGTTATCAGACTTCGTATTAAGTCCGTTTTCCAGTCGGACATTCAGAACACCGTTATCCTCTCCCTCCGCTTCATCTAGCGTTAGAATGATACCATCCTTTCCGGTAAGTGCTATTCCGTATTCATCATCACCTCCGACGGCAGGAACCGTTATTGCATTGGTTCCTTTGAGAAGAACCGTGAGAGAACATTCGGCACTTACAGGTCCGCCGGTATATCCGTCAAGGGTGAGCTTCCCGTTTCCATCATAAGAATAACCTGTACCCGTCTTAGATACCTTCGAATCAAAACTGTCATCACCAACCTTGATGGTCCTGGGAGCTTCCGTTATCTCTCCATAATCAATTCTGAATTCGGTTTTCTTTTCATTATCGCGAACATCAAACACTTCTACCATTACAAAACCGGCTTCCGCAGTTTCTTCGGGAGTTCCGGTGATATAGCCGTCACTGTTGATACTGAGTCCTGCAGGCAGTGTATAGCCGCTCTTCAGCTGGAATCCATATAATCCGCTTCCCCCAACGGTTGCATATCTCGGGTATGCTTTCAGGTAATCGAAACTGTTTCCTACCGTTCCCGCCGGCGCGTCAAAAAGGGGCGAATCCGTTATGCTTATAGTATCCGTACTTCCGTCTTCTATGGTTGAACTTGTAATTATAGTTCCCGAAGCATCAACAAGATAGTAAAGAGGCGGCAATTTGTCTGTGGACGTTCTGTATCCACGTATACAGCCTGCAGTGGACTTAAATAGCTTGGGACTTTCCAGCATCATGTATAAGCCGCCGCCCGATTTAACTCCCACCGGACCATTGAATGTTATTTTTCCGGCTGTATTTTTAACATCGATCGATGCCCCGCATGTACATACTGAAGTGTCGGCTGCCGTAAGGCTTATCTCTCCCGTTCCGACAGCATAAAGATTGCCGACACATGCTCCAAACCGTTTGTCGGCGGTTTCCGTAGAAATACTGATATCCCCCGTGGTATCGGCATGCAGCAGGTACATACCGTATCCGTTATACTCACAAGAAAGAGAAACATTTAATGAAGCTGATTTATTCACATATACATCACCGGATATACCAAATGCAGTACAGACATGTCCCGGAGCAGTCGCTGATATATTAACGGTCCCGCCATTGATATAGGTATCACTGTTTCCGTTACTGCTTCCGTTGCCGGTTGTTGTTATACATATAAGACCGTTGTATGAACTTTCATTCAGGCCATCGGAAAGATTGATATTCAGAGTACCTGTGGATTCTTCAACGAATGTCAGGATTATATCCGAAACACCTTTTAAAGCAATGGCATATTCGCTATCACCTCCTACGGGCGGTACGGTTATTGTATTTGTGCCGATAAGCTTAATGTTCAGGGAATCATTTTCTCCATATATCTCGCTTCCGTTAAAGTCATTAAGTGTAAGGGTATTGGACTCAACATCATAGCTCCATCCGTTTCCTGACAGAGTCGATTCATTCTCCGGATCAACCAGCACTCTGCTGCTTTCGTCTCTGGTCGGAGAATCATTGATATATAAGTGTAACTGCATCTGAGAATCACCAAGAAGATCTTTTTTAGCCCTGTCGTCAGTGACCTCCTTGATCTCATCCTTTACATCCGTATTCTCCTCAGATTCAGCAAGACTGATATCCTCAGAAGTGTCCTCGCTGCTTTCATCGACCTCATCAGAGATGCTCTCATCATTAGCATCAGCTTCCCCCTGACGATCTGATTCGTCAGACGCATCATTCTCCGTCTGATCGTAATCCCCGCTTATCACCTCAGAACTTTCTTCTGACGAATCGTCCTGAACTGCAGGCGTGCTTACCTCAGTATCGTCGCCATTGCCTGCAGCCATAACGGGCATAGAGCCCACGCTGCCTGCGATCATGACAATTGCCAGTAACATCGCCGTAATCCTTTTCATTTTCCTGCTCCTTCCGTTTATATACATCCAATTACTTGAATTTTGCCTATTTTTCACCACAATACATTCATTCTACATCATCAATCCTGTTTCCACTACCGCCAAATGGGGGTAATTTCAAAAAAACGGAGGCCTCAGCCTCCGTTTCCATGATCTTTTACTATTATCCGATATTGTATTCAGCGCGCAGGCGTTCGTATTCCTCATTGATCGCCTTGACTATGGTCTCATCTCCGCAGAGATTGTCCGGATGGAAGATCTTAAGCAGATCCTTGTATCTCTTACGCACGGCAAGCGTCGAATTGACGCCGATGAAAAACTGCGATGCATTGAATGTCCCGGTTACTCTCTGACCGTTCCTGCCATGTGAATTCCGTTCTTCCTTAACTGTCTCAAACGCAGCCTTTTCTCTTTCAAGCGCCTTGCGGTCAAGATCTAACTGCATGAACCCGTTCTGGAGTATCTGCATCTTTTTGTCGAAGAACATCGTCTCTTCCTTAAGCCGCTTACGTTCCGACAGAACCCTGGCATTAAGAGTCTTCATATCCTCGTTAAACGCCGTCTTCTCGGCTATGAACTTATCATAGACCTTCTTCTGTTCTTCCTTCTCTGCCCTGATGTCTTCTAAGAGCTTCTCCTGTATGGCATTCTCCTCCTGGATCTTTGCATACTGCGCAAGCAGATTGTCTCTGATCTCAAGCATCTGCTCATATGACACGGTCACATACTCCTGTCCGCCTTCCGAAGGCCGCGAACTGTCCACAGCCTCATCCGCCACGGATCCATCCGGGGCTTCAACGGCTTCCACAGTCACTTCCACTACGGTATTCTGTTCATACTCCTCTTTGTATTCCGCATCCATACCGATACTCCGTAAAACAGACCGCTCTGAGACTAATCAAGATCCACAGATTCTTCACCGTCGGGGAATCCCATCTCCCTTGCCTCATCATTGTCGGGCATATCAGCCTTTTTAGTCGATATCTTGTCAAGTACATCGGGCACAAGATCGACGATCTTGGATAAAGTATCCTGATTCTTGATATTAACAAGTTTGGTATGACCGTCCTTGATCACAAGCACGGCACTGGGTGTCATCTTGCCCGTAATACCACCGCCTGCACCGTTTTTCTTATCGCCGGAATTGCCGCCTGCAGCTATTCCAAAGGACACATCAACCAGCGGTACGATCACAGTATCACCGATCTGTCTGGTCTCTCCGACTACTGTCTTGGTGGAAAGTACACTGTCTACATTCTTAAGCAGACTCTCCATTGTAGAGCTGAAATTACTCATATATCTATTCCTTTCATGGCCGATATCTGTCTGACACTGATATTAAGTATAGCATAATATCACGTTTTATAAAAGCAAAACAGAGGTTGTCAAAAGTGTGCTGTTTTGCCTTGACTAAAATGCTATTTATCTGAACGCAACTGAGTATCAGCTCTTAAGAGCCTTATAAAAGTTGCGGCAGTCACGGTTTAATACGACCATTATCAGATGCCACAGGACCGGGGCGAATCTTATATGACCCCTTATACGGGCATCCGCCTCTATCGTCTTTGTACCGTATACGGGATATAGCTTAAGGCCGTTCCCGATATATGTATAGAAAACATCATATATCGAAAGGATCTGGGCAATACGGTAGGGATCATCCAGACCGTATGTCACTCTTATATCAATCATGCGCGGCTTTATATGCTTAAGCATCTTGCAAAGTCTGTATGATGCAGCATTAAACGCTTCCTTGGTCGAATCTCTCTTAAGTATCTCCACATACTTCATTATCTTGTCTTTTGTGGATACAGCCTTATTCTCCGCCTTATCGTCCTTATCTTTCTTATCTCCTTCTTTGTCCGCTTCATCTGATCCGCCCGGGGCTTCATCACCCTTGGAATCTTTCTTATCCTCAGTTGCCTTCTTTTTTCCCGACTTAAGCTTAAGCGGGATGCCGAAGATCCTGATCTTAAGATCAAGTTCATCCGTATATCGGATCACCACGGAAAGGATATGAAGCAGATAGGTGATCTTCACCTTCACATCAGCTTCATCCTTGTATCTTCCGTCCAGACGATATCTGACAGGCACAAACAGAACGATCAGGGATAACAGCAGAATAAAGCCGAGTATCCCCAAAAGCACCAAACCTATTATCTTTAATATCATCAAAACCGTTGCCATCATCGCTCCCGCATAAGATATCCGTAGACATCATATTTTCCGGTCTTTGCATATGCATCACTTAACATCTGCTCTATCAGTTCCACGGCCTCTTCTCTGCTTCCAGCGAGTCCGACCACCGTATAATCCCTCTTATGAAGGGCTTTCTGCTTAAGTACACCGTTATGGAAAAATTCAACCGATCTGCTGTCCGGATTGGCCACGACAAGATAAGCACCGAAGCTTCCCCGTCCGGTACGGATACGCCATTTTGCAAGGCTTATATTCTTAACAGACTTGCTCCTATAGATATCTTTTGTAAATCTTATCATATATACTCCAAAGCCCGAAGGCTCACCAATGCTTTCCCGGGCTTATCATCGACCGATCAAAGCCTGAAAATATTTTAATATACGTCAAAATAAGCGTCAATGATACGTTTGGCTATGGGAACGGCATACTCACCGCCCGAACCGATGCTCTCAACTATGATGGTCACTGATATCTTCGGATCATCAGCCGGAACAAAGCCCGTAAACCAGGCATGCGAATCCGCTGCATCTCCGCCGAACTCTGCCGAACCTGTCTTACCGGCCGCCTGATAGAACTCTGACTGAAGGCGCTTACCGGTTCCGTATTCCACCACATCCGTCATAAGTTCCGTAAGTTCAGCTGCTTCCGCTTCAGACATGATCTGTCTGAATGTCTGCGGTTCATTCTCCTTAAGCTTGTTGCCGTGTGCGTCCTCCACATAATCTACGATCATGGGCTTCATCACAACGCCCTTATTGGCCACACCATTTGTTATGAGATTAAGCTGAAGAGGCGTTATGCCTACAGGGCCCTGTCCAATAGCTATCTGAGCCATCTGCGCATCAGTAGTCTCATCCGAAACGGTAAGCTTGCTGATGGAATAGTTAAGCTCAATGGGTATCTTCTGATTGAACATGAGTCTGTCAAGCGTCTTGCCGTATTCCTCTCTGTTAAGGCTCATCCCGATATTGGCAAATGATGAGTTGCAGGATTTTGCAAATGAGATCGGAAGATCCTCATGACCGTGGACCGAACCATGATAACAGCTGATGCTGACATCGCCGTTTGTATAACGGCCTGCACAGTCATATGAATATGAACTATATGTATCGGGATTCTCTCTTATGTACTCGAGAGCCGTTGCGATCTTGAATGTAGAACCCGGAGCATACAGGCCCTGAGTCGCACGGTTTACAAGTACTGACTCACCCGATGTGTCCGCGGTATACTTAGTCCAGTTGTCCGCCACGGTATTAGGGTCAAAGTCGGGCTTGGACACCATAGCAAGTATCCTTCCTGTTTTTACCTCGGATACTATGACCGCACCTCTGCAGACGCCAAGTGAATCCGATGCGACCTTCTGCAGGTTATAGTCAAGCGATGTATGGACATCATTACCCGGATTCTTCCTGCCGGCCATGTCGTTTTCGACCTTCTCCTGGAAAGGGATGTTGGAATTGAGCAGATAATAGTTCTCGGATGACTCGATCCCGGACTTGCCCTTGGTAGAGAAGCCAACGGCATGCGCAAAGAGATTGCCGTAAGGGTAGTTCCTGTATTCCTTCCCCTCTTCATTCTTAACGGTCTCGGCTAACACCTTGCCGCCTCTGTCATAGATCGCTCCCCTCCTGTTCTCGGCCGCCAGGAGCTTCTGTCTTGAATTGTATGAATTGCTTATGAGAACCTCTTCATGGGTGCCCACATAGACACACAGATATATGATCATCGCAAGATATGCGGCGCAGAACACGCCGACGGTAAGCCATGTCTCGACAGTCCTCGGCTTAAGCTTAACGGGCTCTTCTTTAGCCGATTCATATCCCTCGACATCTTCTGCCTTATCTTCATCCAAGTCATTATCAATGTCATCATACCCGGCATCCCTGCGTCTGACTGACTCAACAAACTCAGCATGTTCCTTGTCCCTGTGCTCGATTATGACACTCGATACAACATAGAATGACAGAACGGATGCCAAAACGCTGGTACCGCCGTAGCTGACAAAAGGAAGGGTGACTCCGGTTAAGGGGATGAACTTGATGCCTCCGCCCACCGTTAAGAACACCTGGAATATATAGAGAACTCCGAAGCCTCCTGCCAAAAGCCTGTAGAATCTGCCGTCCGCTCTCATACAGGTACGCATCATGATGACGAAGCACGACAGGCAGACAAGCAGCATGCAGACCGCAAAAAGCGTCCCCATCTCTTCCGCAACAGCAGAGAATATGAAGTCGGATTCGACAAAGGGTATATCCATCGGTATGCCCTTACTCAAGCCGGTACCGAAGAAGTTACCGTGTCCTAAGGCAAAGAGTGACTGTGATATCTGATATCCCTGATTGTCGATAGTGGTAAACGGATCAAGAAAGGCCTGTACCCTGACCTGGACATGCCTGAAGATCTTATATGATAACAGTGCTCCCGCGATTCCCGTGAGCAGTCCCGCCCCCAGGAAGAGATAACTCCTTGTCGCGATAAAGAGCATGCAGATATATGCAACGAAGAATATGAGCGCGCTTCCGAGGTCTCTTGAGAAGACCAGTATCAGGACATGCGCCGCTGCTATGGCCGTTGCGACACAGATGTCTAGAAAGTCCTTAGCCTTGCCAAGCATGGCCGCAACACAGAATACGAATAATATCTTAACGATCTCTGAAGGCTGAAATGTTATTCCGCCTATCGAATAGTTAAGCTTACTTCCGTGTATTGCCTTGCCCAGTATGAGTACGATAAGTAGAAGTATAAGCCCAATACCGGCATACAGATATCCCAGGTCCTTAAGACCTGCAAGTTTCTTCATGATAACAGGCACGAACATGCCTATGATGAGTGAGAACGCCACTATGGCGAACTGCTTGATGGCCTTGTCAAAATCAAGACGGCTTAAGATGATGAAGCCTATACTAAGCAACAGAGCCATGTTGTTGATGAGTACCCTGTCTATCGTGGGATAGATCGTATCCGACAGGACTATGCAGCCCATCACGACGATCTGAACAAAGAGTCCGAAGAACACATAGTCAAGCCGGCCTGTCTTCAGGCACAGTGTTGAATATCCGAAACCCTGGATAAGGAGGATATATATACCCTGTCTGAGGTATATCCCTCTGCTCTTAAGATAGTTCTCTCCCTTTGCTTCGTACAGTATGCACTCAAGCACATAGAGGACCATAAATGCAAATATTATGTATTTTGACAGTTCAGTGTATGCGTAAAGCATCAGATGGCTCCCTTTTCCATATGTCCCGCGGTATATTCATCAAGCGGGAACTCTCCCCTTTTTTCTTCCCCGAAATATCTTATAAGACTGCGTGTCGTATCCGCATCTTCGTCCGTCAGGTCTATCCTTAACCTTCCGATACCCATCGTCCCGATCTCACTCAGTTTTTTATGATATGAAGTCGGAAGGGCGTTGAATATCTCGTTATAACAGTGGATGCAGTTCATAAATACCGGCTCGCGCTTGCCGTATCTGTCCGTAAGAGCATCCTTAAAGCAATTGTATGAACCCGTACACTTGCCGTATGTCCTCATCACGCAGTTGGCGCTTACCATGAGCGGTGCACGCCCGTATATGACAAGGTTAAGCTTATCGGCATATTCGGGGCTTATCATATCATCAAGTTCATGCAGATTAAGTTCAAGCGGCAGTGTGGCTTCATCCGCATGCTCAAGGATAGTACCGGCAGATGCCCTGTTCCATACATAGACGGAATGGTCGGTGATGATCTTAAGCGAGGGTGATACAGGCTTAATGTCTGCCGAGGCGGATGCATCATTACCCCTCAAGTCTGACAGCATCTTTAATTCCTCAAGATTGCGCACGAGCACTCCGCGGATGCGGGCTCTCTTTATCAGTTCACCGTCCTTTAGAAGTTCAACGAGCGATGACATATATTCATCAGACGAACTCCTGTAGATCCTCGGAAGCGAAAGGAATATCTCTGCTTCTTCCTCCCCGGTATCTTCCGATCCGGCATAAAAGCCCTCAAGATGATCTGTCGTAAGCTTGCCCGAATATATAAGGTCATAAGGTATATAAATCCTCTCAGGCTTTACGGGCATCGACATTACGGCATCCAACTGTTCAATGCTCATAACGGAGATGTCAGGATATCTGCCGTGACTGCTTAGCGGTTTTCCGGCAGTTTTATATTGTTCCTTATGGCCGGACTTTTCATGGGCGCATGTGGCCTCATCGGATCCCGTGCTTCGCCTGTATTCTCCAAGCCGCTCTTCTGTAAGCTTATCCGTTGCTCTTCTTCTTAAGTCATTGAGCGCACTGACAGGAAGAAAGCAGTTATCATCCATCTCTATATCAAGGTCTGTGAAGACATACGGAGTATTGCCTGTCTTGCGTAATCTGTCCTCAGTATCAGCCTTTATCGCAGGTCTGCCCGTAGCCTCTTCGACCTCATCTCCGAGCACCGTGATAATGACATCATTGTCATATTGAAGTGTCAGAGACATCTTTTGTTTCACGTGAAAACAGGCTTTTCCGCTTATCGGGAGTCTGATATCCCTCTTATTATCCCACTCCTTAAGCTCTGTCTCTTTTTCCGCAGAAGGCCCGCTATATGAGGGATTATCAAGGGTTATCATATCGGCGGAATTGTGTGTATGGAGGTATCCTGTAGATCCGCCCCCTCTTAGGTATAACGAGTCAAGCTCAGATAATTCTTCATCGGTCACGTTATTTTTTACGCCCGCTCCACAGGCATCTATTATACCTCTGTATATCCTTGTGACACCCGTGACATATTCAGGGCTCTTAAGCCTGCCTTCGATCTTGAAGGAATCGACGCCCGCATCGATAAGCTCGGACATATGCTCTGCAAGGCAGAGATCTCTCATGCTGAGCGGGTATTCAGACCCGTTATAAGGAAGCCTGCACGGACCTGCACATCTGCCTCTGTTTCCGCTCCTGCCGCCTAAGAACGAACTGAAAAGACATGCGCCTGAATACGAGTAGCACATGGCCCCGTGAATGAACACCTCGATCTCGAGTCCGGTCTCTGCTTTGATCGCTCTGATCTCATCAAGACTCAGTTCTCTTGCCGTAACGACTCTGCAGATCCCCATATCCTTAAGAAGCTCGCTGCTGTGGCTGTGAGTGACAGTCATCTGTGTGCTCGCATGCAGGGGTAATTCCGGGAAGCACTCCTTGAGATATCCGACAAGGCCGATATCCTGAATTATTATACCGTCAAGGCCATTCATATACAGGGGCTTAAGAAAGCCGTATATATCCTTCCACTCCCTCTCTTTTATAAGCGTATTGAGAGTCAGATATATCTTCCTGTTGTATGTATGGGCATAGTCAAGCGCCTCGATGAGTTCGCTGTCCGTGAAGTTCTCGGCACTTGCTCTCGCACCAAACCTCTGACCTGCCAGATATATCGCATCCGCTCCCGCCCGTACCGCGGCCTTAAGACAGTCCGGATTACCTGCAGGTGATAATAATTCAGTTTTATGCTTGCTGTTATCGTTCATAAACATACACATAGAGGGAATCATCCGATTCCCTCCTGGCATTACATATCCGTATTATCAATCATCAGATCACTGCTTCTTAAGGCCCTTAAGCTCGGTCTCAAGTCTTATGATCTTCTTATCCTTCTCATTAAGCTCATCTCTTAAGATCTTGGCGCTCTTATCCATGTTCTCAAGCTTCATCTGTGCATTGACCAGATCATGCTTAAGATCGTAGAGCTCCTTCTCCTTGGCAGCCAGCTCTTCCTTCAGGGAATCAACTCTGGCAAACTCCTTAAAATAGTCATCAGCTATATTAAGCTGCATAAGGATATTCTGGTTCTCAAAGTTAGCGCGTCTGAAACCTTCTACCTGCGCAAACTCATTGAACTTGCCGTTGATATAAGATGCTACCTTCTGGATATACTCTTCACTCTCCTGGCCGCTTATGGTATAAACCTTGCCGCCGATGATAACTTCCACATCACTCTTCAAAGCCATACTTCCATTCCCTCATATGTACTAAATGTTGTGTTCGCCTCACGCCGTGACACAAAATATATTATAGCCTCCGCACCTCATAAATGCAAGTACCAATCCATTGGGCAAAGGTCACAGCAAACATAAGAAAACCGTACTTTAAGCCTCTATTTAAGTATCCCCAGGTGTCTGTAAGCTTCTTCGGTAACGCATCGTCCCCTCGGTGTCCTGTTGATAAAACCGTTCATTAACAGGAAGGGCTCATATACGTCCTCAATAGTTCCCGGATCCTCGCCGATCGTCGCTGCCAGCGTCTCAAGCCCTACCGGGCCGCCCGAGAACTTATCTATAATTGTCGTCAGTATATTCTTATCGGTCTTATCCAGGCCCTTTTCGTCTATATCCAGGATGTTCAGCACGTCGGATGCAACATCCTCTGTGATCTCGCCGTTATACTTGACCTGTGCGTAATCCCTGACTCTCTTAAGCAGCCTGTTAGCTATTCTCGGCGTGCCTCTGCTCCTTCGCGCCATCTCATAGGCGCCCTTATCGTCTATATCGATACCGAGCTTGGATGCCGAGTTGGTTATGATGGTCTTAAGCTCATCCGGTGTATAGAACTCAAGCTTCTGTATCATTCCGAAGCGGTCACGAAGAGGCGCCGTCAGAAGTCCTGCTCTGGTAGTCGCTCCCACAAGAGTAAACCTTGCAAGCTTAAGCCTGTAGCTTCTAGCATCCGGTCCGACACCCGTGACAACATCGATCGCATAGTCTTCCATTGCGGGATACAGCACTTCTTCAACCTGCCTGTTAAGCCTGTGTATCTCATCCACAAACAGCAGATCGCCGTCACGAAGCTTGCTTAAGATAGCCGCCAGCTCACCGGGCTTTTCAATTGCCGGCCCCGAAGTGATCTTGATGTTGACACCCATCTCGTTGGCAAGGATGCAGGCAAGTGTGGTCTTACCCAGTCCCGGAGGACCATAGAGAAGCACGTGGTCCAGGCTCTCTCCTCTGCCCTTGGCCGCATCTATATATACCTGCATGGATGCCTTGACCTTCTCCTGTCCTATGTAGTCCTTAAGGAACTCGGGACGCAGTATATTTTCATTTCTAAGGTCTTCTGTCTGAACCCTGGTATTAAGGATCTTTCTCTCCACCTTGTCCCCCGCAGGCCTACTTGGCGTTGATATAGTTTACAAGGCCTTCCGCATCTATTATCCTCTGCATGAACTCAGGGAATGCCTGGCCCTTAAAGCTCGTTCCCTTGGTCACATTGGTTATGACACCGCTGTCAAAATCAACCGATACTTCATCACCGTCATCTATGCCGGCAACAGCCTCAGGGCATTCGATGATCGGAAGTCCGATATTGATCGAGTTCCTGTAGAATATCCTTGCAAAAGTCTCTGCGATCACGCAGCTTATGCCGCATGCCTTGATCGCGATCGGGGCGTGCTCTCTTGACGAGCCGCATCCGAAGTTCTTCTCGGCTACCATGATATCGCCCGGCTTCATCCTGCCAAGGAAGTCCTTATCAAGATCCTCCATACAGTGTGTTGCGAGCTCCTTAGGGTCCGAACTGTTAAGATAACGTGCGGGGATTATAACATCCGTATCCACATTATCTCCGTATTTGATCACCTTACCGTGTGCGTTTTTCATATATCGATCATTCTCCTATTTCTTTATACTGTCTCAGGATCTGCAATCTTTCCTGCTATCGCGCTTGCTGCGGCTACTGCCGGGCTCGCAAGATAAATCTCTGATGTTGTATGTCCCATACGGCCTACGAAGTTACGGTTAGTCGTAGAGACACATCTCTCATTCTCTGCAAGGATACCCATATATCCGCCCAGACAAGGTCCGCATGTGGGTGTCGATACTACGCCGCCTGCCTCAACAAATGTTGTAACCAGGCCTTCCTTGATCGCATCCAGATATATCTGCTGGGTACCGGGTATCACGATAAGCCTCATACCCTCAGCAACCTTCTTACCCTTAAGGATGGAAGCAGCGATGCGGAGGTCATCCATACGTCCGTTGGTGCACGAACCGATGACTACCTGATCTATCACGATATCATCCTTGACCGCATCATCTATAGTCTTTGTATTCTCGGGAAGATGAGGATAAGCAACAGTAGGACGAAGCGCTGAGAGGTCGATCTCTATCACCTCATCATATACGGCATCGGCATCAGCCTCATAGATGGCGGGCTTTCTGTCGCTGTGCTCGCTTATGTACTTAAGGCAGAGATCATCAACCGGGAATATACCGTTCTTACCGCCTGCCTCTATGGCCATGTTGGCGATCGTGAATCTGTCATCCATGGACAGATACTGTATGCCGTCACCGGTAAACTCCATTGACTTATACAATGCACCGTCCACGCCGATCTCACCGATTATATGCAGGATAATGTCCTTACCGCTGACCCACTTTGCAGGCTTGTTCTTAAGCACGAACTTGATAGCCGAAGGCACCTTGAACCATGCAAGGCCCGTTGCCATACCTGCGGCCATATCGGTACTTCCCACACCCGTAGAGAAGGCTCCAACAGCCCCGTAAGTACATGTATGTGAGTCCGCACCTATGATCACATCTCCTGCAACAGTAAGGCCTTTTTCAGGCAGGAGCGCATGCTCTATACCCATCTGACCCACCTCAAAGTAATTGGTGATCTCATTCTTCCTGGCAAACTCTCTGACGCACTTGCAGTGCTCGGCCGACTTGATATCCTTATTCGGCACAAAATGATCGGGTACGAGCGCGATCTTATCCTTATCAAAAACCCCGTCAACCTTCATCTTATCCATCTCATGGATGGCAACGGGAGAAGTGATATCATTGCCCAGTACCAGGTCAAGCTTCGCTTCTATGAGCTGTCCTGCCTCTACGCTTGCAAGTCCTGCATGCGCAGCCAGGATCTTCTGTGTCATCGTCATTCCCATTACAATATTTCCTCCATACTTTCATTTCATCCTATATACTATACAACAAGCCCCATATATTTACAATCAATTTGGCCTTTTCGGGCAAAAGAAAGGCGGCTGACTCATTCAACCTCCGGGTTTTCTTACGCCCGGGGCGAACACCAACCGCCTTTTCTTATATCAATCATGCTGTTTATACATTCTCTTTTGCCTTTTCAAGCGATTCGATCACTCTGTCGCACCAGGCATCGAATTCAGGATCCTCTTTCTGACACTCATCCGGATGTGCGAGTATGTAGTCAAGTGCAATACGAACACCCATATCAAACCTTACATTGGTTGCCATGTCAGGAACGGCTCTCTTAAGCTTCGTATTGTCGAATACGACCGATACCGACTTATCTCCCTTGAGAGAACCGGTAAAGTCATATCCGCATTTATCTCCCACTGCTATAAGATAATCCGTAGACACATGATATGCATTGAGCTTTACTCCAAGTGCATCGGCTATTGTCTGATATATCTGATCCCATGTAAGAGTCTCATCAGATGTGATCTGGAACGCCTCACCTATAGCTGCCCTGTTACCCATAAGCCCTGTAAAGCCAATGGCAAAATCTCCGTTCCATGTCACGGTCCAGAGGCTTGATCCGTCACCCTGAATGATCACGGGCTTACCTTCCTGCATCCTCTTTATTACCTGATAAAAACCGTTCTTGCCGTGTACTCCGAGCGGAATGTTCCTCTCATCATATGTATGGCTCGGACGTACGATCGTTACCGGGAAAGCATCCTCCCTGTACTTTTTCATAAGATAATCTTCACACTCGATCTTATCCCTTGAATACTGCCAGTAAGGATTGGCCAGTGCAGTACCTTCTGTTATCGTATATCTTGCCGCCGGCTTATTATATGCCGAAGCAGAACTGATATAGATATACTGCTTCGTCTTACCTTCAAAAAGCATTACATCTCTTTTGACCTGGTCCACGGTGAATCCAATGAACTCGCAGACACAGTCAAATGTCATATCCCCGATCTTATCGAGCACGGCCTTCTCATCATTGATATCGGCAACGATCTGCTTAACGCCTTCAGGCAGTACTCCTGACCTGTTGCCGCGGTTTAGCACCCACACTTCCCAGTCAAGTTCATTGACCAGTCTTTTAACAACTGCGGTACTTATAGTTCCCGTTCCACCTATAAACAATGCTCTTTTCTTCATGATCGATACCCCCTTAGGAAAGTCCCTTTGCCTTCATCGCATCCGCGATCTTCTCATACTCGGGAAGCGATACCCCATACTGACCGCCAAGTCTTACGACCTCATATACCAGTCCGTCTATCTCTGACTTTTTGCCTGCATATACATCACGCTGCATAGATGTGGTAGTTTCATCTGACAGACTGTCCATGATCTTAAGGTTTCTCTCTACTATATCCTCTTCAAACTCTATACCCATAGCCCCTGCGAGAGTGTTTATCTCCTTCATGAGTTCTATAAAACAGTCCCTGGCTTCACCCGGCTTCTTTATCTCTCCTGCAGCCACATCATGATACAGGCCACATGCTCCGGCCGCAGATACATACGAGAACTTAAGCAGGGCATCACGCACGATATTATCAGACAGTATTCCGTCTATACCGCATGACTTAAGATCTGCCGCAACCGTCTCAAGTTCTTTTCTGTATTCTGCCTTATCCCTTACGCCGAATACAACGCGGAGTATATCTCCGTTCATCCTGATGCATCCCGGATGATCGATCTGTGAGGCAACATAGATGCATCCATCCGTAACAAGCACTCCCGGGATCTTCTCTGCCAGATATCTGCCCGTACTGAAGATATTGAGTATCGGTATTATGATCGTATGCTCATCTGACACACGTGTCAGAAACGGTATTATCTCATCTATCGAATAGCCCTTCACGCATACGAAGATAACATCGGGCTTATCATTATATTCATCAGCTTCATAAGCGCTTATCGGTCCCGCAACGAACTCATCATTAGGCCTTATTACCTTAAGGCCCTTCTCTTTCATAGCCTTAAGATGTTCACCTCTTGCTATGATCGTTACATCCATGCCCTCTCTGGCCATATATGCTCCGATCGATCCGCCTGTTCCTCCTGCGCCAACTACAAGATACTTCATTATCCTGATCTCCTTACCTTTCTTTCAAATTTGTATTCGCCTTACGGATCCTCCTTAACTTGGCATTGTTAAGCAGGAACCTGATGGTCTCGTCCGCCACAACAAGAGCAAATATCTCGAGAATACCCATATGGAAGACCATGACCATGATCGAACTTAAGCCTATGATAAATGCAGTTCCAAAGAGCTGCGTCTTAAGCATCCACGAAGGTTCTCCGTATCCCTTGATACCTGAGCCGAATATGATATTTCCGCTCTTGGGGAAAAGATCAAGTCCCACGACCAGCAGATAAAGCGAAGCTATGCCAAGGACCGACTCATCGGTCGTGAAAAGCCCCAGTATCTGTCTCGGGATCAGCAGGAACAGAGCAAGATTGACTACACCTATGCATGCACTTAAGAATGCCGAGTTCATGACCACATCCCAGACGCCTTCGACATTCTTTCTTCCTGTCTCATATCCCGCAAGTGTAAGTGTCGCATTTCCGATCGATCCGACCATGACCACTGCAATAAGCTCGACACCGAACACAATGGCGTGTATCCCTGCAGCCTCCACGGATACCTTATTGAGCATAACGATCAGATACAGATTGCCGAGGTTCCACGCAAAATCCTCAAACGCCGGAGGCGCACCCATCTTGACTGTCTGAATATAAGGAGCGGCCTTGGCCTTTAAGATCTGCGCAAACTTAGGCTTAAGTGTAAGATCCTCCGCCATAAGGACATAAACGAACACGATGAGATCACCAAGAAGTTCGGCTATAGCCGTTGCAATTGCCGCACCCTTTACACCCATCGCAGGAAAGCCGAAATGACCGAAGATCATCGCATAATCCAGGATCACATTGGCAAGAGATCTTGATACACCGTACCAGATCATTATCTGAGTCTTCTGGCTGACCTGTAAGAGACAGGTGATCGAGGCACCTATTCCGGTCAGGATAAAAATAGGGGAGAAATATCTCGCATAATCGATACTCATGCTGACTATGCTCTTATCCACTCCCATGAGCCCGAACGCTATATGAGGACATAAGAGCCAGAACAGAAAAAGCGCCACACCGAACACATTGTTGAACTTAAACAAAGATGCCAGTGTATCTCTGGCATTGTCGATCTCATTCGCTCCGTACGCCTGGCTTACGATTATCGTAGCACCTGTAGTCAGCGAAAAGATCACGCTCATCGTCATCCACATCGGTGTCGACGCATTACCGACCGCACTCATGCTCTCTATAGAGAGTCTGCCTATAAATATCCTGTCTATCATCATCTGCAGTTCCGATATCAGGTTCGATAACATGATCGGGACCGCGATGACAAGTATTTTCTTAATATATTCTGTCTTGATCTTCATGAATAAATCAGAGTTCTCGCAGAGCCATCGTCACTATATCCTCTGCCTTCATATCTTCCGTAACTTCCACCTTGCTTATCGCACGCATCGCCTCGGAAGCGCTGTAGCCTAAGGCTGTCAGGACATTAGTCGCCTCTGCTTTTGCACCTGTACCGGCAGCTGCCGCGCTTCTGCCCGTGCTTCCTGCACTGCCTGCTCCGACAACTCCCTGCAGGATATCATCCGCGCTGACCTTGCCCTTAAGATCGACAATGATCCTCGCAGCTGTCTTGGCACCTATACCGGGCAGCTTACTGAGCATCTTGTCATCCTGCGCGATTATGGCCACACGGATATCATCAACGCTTGCACCTGAGAGTATTCCCATCGCGCCCTTCGGTCCGACACCGCTAACAGTCAGCAGAAGCTTGAAAAACTCGAGCGACTCACGCTCTAAAAAGCCGTAGAGCCATATCGCATCCTCACGAACACTCGTATAGGTATATATCTTCAGTTCATCGCCGGGAAGGATCTCGCTTATATCTCTCCCGGACATGATGATGTTATATCCGATACCGTTCGTCTCGAGTACTATGCTGTCGTTTCCTGTCTGTGTAACTTTTCCGATAAAATATGCGTACATATATCCCTCTTTTTACAATAACGGGCAAGTGAAACCACTTGCCCGTAACAGTCTTCTATAAACAACGTATCTTAGTTGTTGATAAGCTTATCGTCTTCGTTGTTCCAGCTGTAGAGCTTACGAACTTCCTCACCGACCTTCTCAGCGGGATGCTCGCTTGCGAGCTTTCTCATAGCCTTGAAGTGTACCTGCTTGCCTGCGGGTGACATATCCAGCAGGAAGTCCTTAGCGAATGCACCGCTCTGGATGTCTGCAAGGATCTTCTTCATAGCCTTCTTGGTATCTTCTGTAATGATCTTGGGACCTGTGATGTAGTCACCGTATTCAGCTGTGTTGGAGATCGAGTATCTCATTCCTGCGAAGCCTGACTGGTAGATAAGATCTACGATAAGCTTCATCTCGTGGATACACTCGAAGTATGCGTTCCTGGGATCATAGCCTGCCTCAACAAGAGTCTCAAAGCCTGCCTGCATAAGAGCACATACACCGCCGCAGAGGACTGCCTGCTCACCGAAAAGGTCTGTCTCTGTCTCTGTACGGAATGTTGTCTCAAGTACGCCTGCTCTTGCACCGCCGATAGCAAGTGCATAAGCCAGAGCCTTCTCAAGTGCCTTGCCTGTGGCATCCTGATGAACTGCTACGAGACACGGAACACCCTTGCCTGCCTGGTACTCGCTTCTTACTGTATGTCCGGGTCCCTTGGGAGCGATCATTGTTACATCGACATCCTTGGGAGGAACGATACATCCGAAATGGATATTGAATCCATGTGCGAACATGAGCATGTTGCCTGCCTCGAGGTTCGGCTCGATGTCCTTCTTGTACATATCTGCCTGAAGCTCATCGTTGATGAGGATCATGATGATATCTGCCTTCTTTGCTGCTTCTGCTGCTGTATAAACCTGGAAGCCCTGTGCCTCAGCCTTAGCCCAGCTCTTTGAGCCTTCATACAGACCGATGATAACATTGCATCCTGACTCCTTGGCATTGAGTGCATGAGCATGTCCCTGGCTGCCGTAGCCGATGACAGCGATCGTCTTGCCGTCCAATGCCTGTAAGTTACAATCCTGCTGATAGTAAATCTTGTTCTCCATTTTTCTTCCATCCTCCTGAATAACAGTGTACATATATATGATTAGAGCATTATGCTTTTATCACCTTAATAATTGAACTTGGGATAAACGATATCGTCGGTTCCTCGTCTTAAGCCTGCGATACCCGTACGCGCAAGCTCCAGTATCTCATATCCGTCCAGAAGCTCAAGGAATGCGTCGATCTTGGACTGCTTACCCGTCATCTCAACGATCATGCCCTCCTTGGAAACATCGATGATATCCGCTCCGAACACATCTGCCAGGCTGCTGATGTCCGCTCTGTCCTTCGGAAGAACCTTGATCTTGATGAGCGCCAGCTCTCTGTAAACGCTGTTGTCGGGCTTAAGCTCTCTGATATCGCATACATCCACAAGCTTGCCGAGCTGCTTCTCTATCTGATCCAAGATCTCATCATCACCTGTCGCAACGACAGTGATACGTGTAACACGGGGATCTGCCGTAGTTCCGGCAGTGATACTTTCGATATTGTAACCTCTCCTTGCGAACAGTCCGGAAATCCTGCTGAGCACTCCGGATGTATTCTCTACAAGAAGCTGAAATACTTTTTTCTTCATCTTACCTTCCATGATCGATCTCCTCAAAGGCCTGTCATAAGCCAAACAAAAAAGGATCGTGCAAAAACTGCACAATCCTAATTCTATCAATATCTTACATAACTGTCAATTGAATGATTTTATCCCGGTCGAGATATCTGACGATCATCTCCTCAAGGCTCTTAAAGTTCACAGGCTTGCTCAGATAATCGTCAAAACCGGCCTCTATATACTGCTCCTTGGCCCCGGCGATCGCATTGGCGGTGAGACAGATCGCGGGAGTATCATGATTAAGTCCGTTCCGGTTTGACCTTATATCGTGAAGCGTCTCTATACCGTCCTTGCCTGCCATCATATGGTCAAGGAAGATGATATCATACTTCCTGTCGGCTGCCAGCCTTATTCCGTCATCGCCGTTGGATGCCGTATCTATCTGTATCTTCGTGGGTTCAAGAAGTCCCGTGAACACAAGAAGGTTCGTCTCCGTATCATCAACGACAAGGATGTTGGCCGTTGGAGCCGTAAAGTTGCCGTGATATATGTCGATGCTATTCTGAGCAAGTTCGTAAGCCGCCTCATAATCACCGATGGCATTCCATGAGATCACATCCTGTTCAACGTCAAAGGAGAACTCCGAACCCTCACCGTATATGCTGTTGACGATGAGCCTGCTGTTCATCAGGTTCAGAAGCTTCCTGGTTATGGCCATTCCAAGGCCTGTTCCCTCTATATTCCTGTTACGCTTCTCATCGATACGCTCAAACTCCGAGAACAGTCGGTTCATATCTTCTCTCTTGATACCGATCCCCGTATCCTTTACGGAAACATGCAGAACGATCTTGTCCTCTGCCTCGGGAACCTTGTCAAACGATACCGAGAATGTAATGCTTCCCTGTTCAGTGTACTTAACCGCATTGGTAAGTATATTTGTGATGATCTGACGAAGCCTCATATCATCGCCGTGAAGCTTCTGCGGGATGTTCTCATCTATGTTGAGGATAAGCTTAAGTCCCTTGCTCTCGATCCTTGAGCTTATCATATTGACCAGATCATTAAGAACTGATGCCAGGTCGTAATCCGTCGGGATGATATCCATCTTGCCGGACTCTATCTTGGAGATATCCAGTATATCATTGACGATCTCAAGCAGCGTATGACCGGATGACATTATATTGCGCGAATAGCCTCTTATCTTCTCATCCTCGCACTCCCTGTATATGACCTCGTTCATACCCAGGATGGAATTGATGGGAGTACGGATCTCATGCGACATGTTGGAAAGGAACGAAGACTTGGCCTCACTGGCTGCCACGGCACGCTCGGATACATCGATGAGCCTCTCTCTTTCCTTCTTCTCCTCATCGATATTCTCAAGCAGCCACAGTATATGAGCGACCTTTCCTTCCGGTGTCCTCTCGGACACGATAAGCCTTGCTCTGACCCATACGTCTCCGAAGCTCAAGTACTCAAGCATGGCTGTGTTCCTGTTCTTAAACCTCTGATCCACATTGGAGAGGTCTGTAAAAGCAATGGCAGCCTGCTTGGTTGAACTCTCGGGGAGTCCCTTCATGATCCCGCCGAACAGTTCCTTCATATTGCCGTTACAGTTCTCAACAGCCTGTGCTATAGCCGGATTGACATTCTTGATCTCTGTCACCGAATTGTTGATAAGATCCAGATCGCAGAGTGACATATAGATATCTGCCGATGAATTGAGTATTGCCTGAAGATTATCATTTATGACAGCACTCCGTCCTGTACGAAGCATTATCACCGTAAAGATTATAAATGTGGCTATGATCGCAAATACACTGGCAGCGAAAAGACTGCGCAAAAGGTTGTCTTCTTTCTCGGCGTTTACTATGGATATACTGTACCAGCCGTCACCGATCGGTACGCCATAAACGGAATAATCCTGCCTCTTATATTCGACCTCGCAATAACCGTTTGGAGAATCCTGCACCCCTGTGAGTGCAAGGTTACCAAGAGTACCCTTTTCATTGAGATAGTAATGTCCGATCTCATCGGGATCGGAGTGAGCGACCACCATGCCGTTTGCACTGATCACCATCTTGATGATCTCAGAGTCCCCGCCCATTTCCCGGGTTGTTATCTCCTGGATCCTGCCCAGCGTTATATCGACTGCGACCACGTTTTCTCCGTCAGGAAGTGACTTTGCGATCGTCATTACTACTTCCTTTGAAAACAGGTCAAAGTAAGGATTGATAAGGACCAGATTGCCCACATCATCTGTTGCCTCTATGTACCAGGGTCTTTCCTGAGGTACATAATCCGCTCCCGGATCCCAGCCCGAGCCGTCAAAGTATTTACCCCGGATACATCCGTATATTCCGGTAGATGCAGGCATTATGGAGTTCTGGATATGCTCGGTCTCGACAGTCAGGTATTCAAGTATCTCATCGTCGGTGGCATTCTTGCTGATCATATCATCTACCACATGCTCAACAATGCCTATGATATCGGCACCCGTTGACAGGTATATATCTACCTCACGTGAAGAATCAAGTGCGTTTAATTCAATCCTCTGCTGGATACTCTGCCTGAAATAAGAACTTAGATAATAATTGTAAGTAAAAATGAGAATAGCAAAAAACAACGCAATGACATAGTAAACTATCGCACGCCTTAATCCGAATTTACTGATTATCTCCCCAAAGGGGATCCTCATATTCTTAATTGAGTCATTGCCGCGTTTTATCATAAGCAAATAATCTTATAAACAGTCTGCCATACCATACATGCCGGGCTCTTTATCCGCAAGGAACTTTGCCGCGGTCACTGCACCTTTTGCAAATACGCTTCTCGAATATGCGGTATGAGAAAGGGTGATCACCTCATCAAGTCCGGCGAAGATAACATCATGATCACCGACTATGCTTCCGCCTCTTACCGCGGAGATGCCGATCTCCTTCTTCGGTCTCTCCATTCTCCTGCCTGTTCTGTCATATACATATTCAAACGGCTCAGCCAGACTGTCATTAACGGCATCCGCAAGCGCTATCGCCGTTCCGCTGGGAGCGTCCACCTTCATCTTATGATGCTTCTCCACGATCTCTATATCGAAGCCGGCTTCCGAAAGCGCGGGGCTTATCTCCTTTAAGACCTTGATAAGTGTATTGATACCCAAGGACATATTTCCTGACCTAAGTATTGGGATGATCTTAGTCGCTTCTTCCACATCGGCAAGCTGCTTATCGGATAATCCCGTTGTACATAATACACAGGGCAGTTTCTTTTCCTTACAGTATGCAAGAAGACCGTCTACCGCTTCCGAATTGGTGAAGTCTATGACCACATCCGCCTCAACATCGCATGCGCTTATATCTTCAAAAACAGGATAATCATTCTTCTGTCCGCCGAACTTGTCGACTCCCGCAACGATCTTAACGCCTTCATCATCATTTACAACGGAAGTGATCATCTGACCCATCCTTCCGTTACATCCATGCATAATAACTCTTATCATTGTCTTTTCTCCTTAATCTGTCATCTGCTCTTATCCCTATTCGGATTCCGCACACTTGGTAAGCGAGAGGGTTCCCGTACGGGCTACTTCCAGAATGCTTATTCCCTTTAACATCTTAAGGAATATCGCTGTACGCTCCGGAGTATCACAGATCTGTATTATCATGAGATTATTGGACATATCGACGATCGATGCACCCATGATCTCACAGTTTTCCATAATGTCCCTGCGGTTATTCTTGTTATACTTGACCTTCCCAAGCATCCTCTCTCTGTTGATACCTGCTCCCTCGGCATAGGTCTTGACCTTGATGACATCAAGTTTCTTATTGAGCTGCTTCTCGATCTGCTCTATAGTCCTCTCATCTCCGGAACTTACGATCGTCATCCTCGATACACCCGGATCATCGGTCTCGCCCACTGCCAGAGAATCAATATTGAAATTACGTCTTGAGAATAATCCCGCAACCTTCATCAGTACACCGGATCTGTTCTCAACCAATACAGAATAAATACGTTTCATTCTTCATTCCTCACTCAAATCATCTAAATGATACAGATCATATCTTAACAAGATCCATAGGATCTATGATCGCTTCTAAGATACATGACTTCTTGGACTTAAGGAACTTGTCTATGGCCTTCTTGGCTCCGGACATATTCTCAAGTCTCACATACTCCATGTCATATGCCGCAGAGATCTTATCAAGATCCGGATTGCCGCTTAAGTCTACGACAGAGTAATTGTCATGATATGTATAATGCTGATACTCACGGACCATTCCGAGATAATTGTTGGTAAGTACGACAACCTTGACAGGGATGTCATGCTGGCGTGCCGTCGCAAACTCGCACATGCTCATCTGGAAGGCTCCGTCACCGCACACGGCAACAACCTGTCTCTCGGGGCGGCAAAGCTTCGCTCCTATCGCTGCAGGGATCGAATAACCCATGGTTCCCATGCCGCCTGTTGTCATGAACTTGCCTTCCTTAATGCAGACATTGTCGCAGCTCCATATCTGGTTCTGTCCGACATCAGCGATATATATCGCATCCTTTTCCATACTGTGGCTTAACATATTAATAAACTCAGCGGGATCCACATACTTGGGATTCGGAGAGCGCTTAACAGCCATGGTCTTCTTGTATTCATTGAGAGTCTTAACCCATGCACTGTAGTCAGCCTCGTATTCCATTCCAAGGAGTTCGTCAAATATGGTCCGGGCATCTCCGACAAGCGGTATGTTAGAGCTTGCGTTTTTACCGATCTCGGCAGGATCCACATCTATATGAACAACAACCTTGCCCTTAGTCACAAGATCGGGCTGTGTGACAGATCTGTCAGCAACCGATGCGCCGACCATTATGAGGAGATCCGCTTCATTCATGGCGCGGTTGGCGTAAGGCTTGCCGTTATTGCCCACCATGCCGTAGCAGAGCTTGTGTTCGGTGGGGATGACACTGATACCCATCATCGTGGTAACGACAGGTATGCCGTGTTTTTCCGCAAAACTCAATACCTCGAACTTGCCCTTGCTGAGGAGGACACCGCCGCCCGCACAGAGGACCGGTCTCTTAGCCTTCTCAAGCTCATGGATGACCTTCTTCATCTGAACCGCATTACCCTTGACGGTAGGCTTATATGTGCGCATATCAACCTTGTCGGGATACTTGAAGTTCTTGACGGCTGCCTGCTGAACATCGATCGGCACATCAATGAGCACGGGGCCCTTACGGCCTGTACATGCAACATGGAAGGCTTCCTTGAACACCCTCGGTATATCCTCGGGATCCCTGATAAGGTATGAATACTTAACGAAGCTCTCACAGGCTCCTGTTATATCGGCTTCCTGGAACGCATCTGTACCGATAAGCTCGCGCTTGACCTGTCCGGTTATGCATACCAGGGGGATGCTGTCCGCAAAAGCGGTTGCTATGCCCGTGATAAGGTTGGTCGCACCGGGACCTGATGTCACGGCACACACACCGGGCTTCTCATTATTGAAGGCCCTGGTATATCCGCTTGCAGCATGAGCCGCACTCTGCTCCGTACGGACCAGTATGCTCCTTATATCAGAGTCAAGTACGCTGTTATAGAAGGGGGCTATTGCAACACCCGGATATCCGAATATATCCTTAACTCCTTCTGCCTCAAGGCATTTGACCATTATATCTGCACCATTCATAGTTTTCCTCCATGCCGAGCACATAGTGTGAGGCACGCGCGGCAAATATCAGATTTGCCGCTGCGATCAGGCGATTTGGCTCAGCACAAATCGCAGGTGTGAAAAAGGATGTATCAACATCATTTTTCACACTAATCCTCTTTCTCGGATTCTAATCAATCCATATACCTAGAACTTACGGAAGAAATCCGCAAGCGGCTTAACTGTCGCATCCAGGTTCTTTATCGCATTATTAAGCGAATCAAAATCGACGGACTGGATGGAATCAACCACTGTCTCAAGGTCAGTTCCCGCCGTATCAACAAATGACGAAAGATCCTTCATCGTCTGCTCAGCCTGGACCACTGCCGAATTGGCCTGCTGGACCGCAGTATTGGCTTCTTCCACGACCTCATTGATACCTTCAAGTGTCGTGCGGACATCCGACAGCGTCTTAAGAAGTGAAGGTACCACGCAAAGGATCGCGAGCACAAACACAAGCACAAGACCTGTCGTGATCCTCTGATACATCAGAGTCTTCTTGGTCATCTTCTGCATCTCGGTCAATATGCCTGTCTGAAGCTCTTCGTTCTGCTCGACGCTCTTGCTGTCATACTGACTGGTTACGGTTGTATCCTTTTCATTCTCAGCCATTGTTCTCTCCTTGTTATCTGTTATAAGTGTAATAGATTAATTATATATCAATATCCTTATCTTATCCATATTGATAAAGGTTATTTACCGATTTCCGCAATCCCGTCTGATGTTGACCGGCATTCCACTCTTCGGCGCGTCCCTTTATTCGTTGAGCAGTCCCAACAGTCTCTTGCAGGTCTTTACACAGTCTGCTGCATCTGTACTGTATCCGTCCGCTCCGATCTCATCGGCATATTCCTGTGTAGTTACGGCGCCTCCGATGATAACCTTGGCCTTGCATCCTGCTTCCCTGCAGGCTTTGATGACCTCATCCATCTCCTTCATCGTAGTGGTCATAAGGGCTGACAGAGCGATTATCTCCGCATTCTCCTTAATGGCTGTATCTATGATCAGCTGTCTGTCCACGTCCTTGCCTAAGTCTATGACATTGAAGCCGTAGTTCTTAAGCATAAGTGAAACCAGGTTCTTCCCGATGTCGTGAATATCTCCTGCAACTGTAGCTATGACTACGGTATGCTTCTCACTGTCATCGGAATCCGATGCAAGATACGGTTCAAGAACTTCAATAGCAGCCTTCATCGTCTCCGCGGAATTGATGAGCTGAGGAAGGAAATACTTGCCCTTTTCGAAGAGATCTCCTACTTCATTGATAGCACCGATAAGGACATCACTTAAGAGCTTCTGCGGTTCTTCTCCCGCATCTATGCACTTCTTCGTCACATCAGCCACAATATTGCGCTTACCCTTAAGTACGGCGTTCCTTAAGTCCGTCTTGGGGTCGGCGGCTTCTGCGGGTGTTGCGGAACCGTCAGTCGCCGCTGTTTTTCCCGATGCTGCTGTTGGTGACGCAGCTGTCAGATTGCCGTCCAAAAGCCCTGCTTCCTTAAGTTCATCCATCCTCTCGATATACTTAAGGTCAGCGCCTTCCCTGCCCTTAAGCAGGTTGCAGGCATAAGCGATGTTCATGAGCAGGATCTGATTGGGATTGGCGATCGCCATCGTAGCACCGGCCTCTATGGCCATAGCAAGGAATGCCGCATTGATATAGCCTCTCTCCGGAAGACCGAATGAAATATTGGACAGGCCGCAGGTCGTGGCATAGCCGTTTGCCTTGCAGTACCTGAATGTATCAAGCGTCTGCACGCCGCCCAATGGATTGGCCCCGACCGTATTGACAAGGCCATCCACGATTATATCCGTCTTCTTAAAGCCCATCTTAAGGGCTGCATCGCTCACTGTATTGATGATAGCTATCTTCTCTTCAAGCGTTGCGGGGAGACCTTCATCCGATAACGGAAGCAGGATAAATGCCGCTCCGTACTTCTTTGCTATCGGCAGCAGCGCCTCAAACTTCTCCTTCTCATACGAGATGGAATTGATGAGCGCCCTTCCGGGATAGCGCCTGAGTGCAGCCTCGATCACATCCACATGCGATGAATCGATACACAGAGGAAGGTTCGTGACTGACTGAAGCTCATCGATGACACGGATCATCATAGCCTTCTCGTCGATGCCGCCCATTCCGAGGTTCACATCCAGGATGCTCGCCCCGTTACTCTCCTGCTGTTCCGCAAACTCCAAGATTATGTCGGTCACACCGTTACGAAGGTCCTCCTGCAGAGCCTTCTTACCGGTCGGATTGATACGCTCGCCTATGATCATGAAGCTGTCATCTATTGTAAACTCAAGAGTCTTACGCTCGCTTGTAAGCCTGTATATACCGTCATCTCCGGACGAACAGCTGCGTGCGGGAGTATAAGCCTTATTAACCGTCTCTCTGATATAATCCGGGTCCGTACCGCAGCAGCCGCCGATTATCGTTGCTCCCGCATCGACAAGGAGTTTCATCTCTTCCGCAAAGTTAGCGGGTGTATTGTCATAGACGGTAGCCCCGTTCTCATCAAGTCTCGGGATACCTGCATTAGGCTTGGCTATTATGGGGATGTTGCAATTATCAGCCATAGCCTGTATAACGGATGCCATGTCCTTAGGACCGGTTGAGCAGTTGGCACCGACCGCACTCACACCGAGGTTCTCAAGTACTATGACTGCCGTCTTGGGATCCGTTCCGTACAGCGTCCTTCCGTCCTCGTTGAATGTAAGGGTGGCAAATATCGGCATCTTATCGTCGATCTCTTTGATCGCGATGACTGCAGCCCTTGTCTCATTAAGGCTCATCATGGTCTCGACCGTTATCAGGTCAACACCTGCTTCACACAGGCTCTTCGCCTGCTCCCTGTACACATCGACAAGCTCTTCGAAATCAAGCGGACCCATGGGCTTAAGCTGAAGTCCGGTCATCGAGATATCACCGGATATATATACATCGCGGCCCGATGCTTCAGCCACCGAACGTGACACATCCGTCAGCGTCTTATTGATATAGTCTAGTTCAGATTCCAGTCCGTACTCGGCGAGCTTGATCCTGTTACCCGTAAATGTGGGGACATAGAGGATATCCGTACCTGCTTCAACATATTCCGTCTGAAGCTTATACAGCACATCCTGATTATCGCAGAGCCACTTCTCGGGACAGACACCCTGGGGCAGACCTCTCTTCTGGAGATTGGTCCCCATCGCACCGTCGAGATATATCATCTTATTCTGTTTAAGCAGTTCTCTTATATCCATCATTTAACCTGTCTTTACCTGTTTCCTGTACCGTTTTTTCAATAACTGTCATTTATGGTTATTGCAAAAACGGTTTATAAACCTGCGAAGCGTATTTATATGCCGCCTTTGGCACGAATCTTCTCCATGGCATCCACAAATACAAGGATCTCAGCTACAGCTTCATAGAGTTCGGGCGGGATCATCTCACCGATCTCGAGCTTGGAGAGAGTCCCTGCAAGCTTGGAGTCCTGATGCACCGGAACGTCCGCCTTCTTTGCCTCCTCGATGATCTTATCGGCCACCAGTCCCTTACCGGTCGCAATGACCTTGGGCGCCTCGGATTCATTGGGATTATATTCCAGTGCTATCGCTGTTCTGTTTTTATCCTTTTCTTTCTTACCGAAGTTATTGTTTATCGGTACAGCCATAATAAGATCTCCCGATCATCCCCGGCACACATTTCCGGACTCTCAGATCATCATTCGACTTCTACTGCGTCATCTGTCACGGTATCGAATCCTCTTCAGATCATTCAACTTCTTCAGCATCATCTGTCACTGAATTGAATCCTCTTCAGATCATTCGACTTCTTCCGCATCATCCGTAACGGGATCGAAGTCACTCATATCTTCTTCGGTAACGTCCACTCCGTCACCTTCGGGTGTCTCACCCTTTAAGATAGACGAGATATATCCGACTCTCTTCATGGCTCTTGAGTAATTCTCATTGGCCGCGTCAAATATCGCCCTGTCACTCTCCGGATCATCATAGAACTCATGATAGAGCCTGTTGGCTTCCTGCATGTAGGAATACGCTTCATCAGACAGTTCTTCATTACCAGCAAATTCCTTTGGCACTTCAAGCCCTGCCAGTACACCGAACTGTTCCTCCAGCTGATCCAGATATCCCAGAAGTTCCATCGTGGCATTCTCAGAATCCGTATCTATGGATTCCATGTTATCCTTGATGGCAGTGACCTCGGTAGTGAAGCTGTTCATGCTCTCATAGTAGTCATCCAGCTCCTTGGTCGACTTCCCGCATCCTGCAAGCATTGCACATGCCGCAACTGCCAGGATCAGCGTAGCTTTTGTCAGCCCGATAATTCCTGCTCTTCTGGAATCACCAATCCGGCTGTCACTTTCCATTCTGTTGCTTCTTCCCATTTCCTTGTTACTTCCCATTCTTTTAATACTTCCCATGTTGCTCTTATGTTCCCTCTTTTCTGTCATTTTTAACGATACCGTCATCGTTACAATCACATTAAAATCTACCACATTTCGGCATTTTTCTCAACCTGCGATGATATATATGCCCGATATTACGGAACTAATCATCTATATCGGTCTAAGTTCCGTAGTCTAATCATGATATGAATCAAAAAATCTGCGAAATTTACGGAACTAATGCCAAAAATCGCCTATAGTTCCGTAATTCTCCTCTCCCAAATCCACTTGTCAAGGCGCAAAACTACGGAACTAATGCCAAAAATCGCCAATACTTCCGTAATTCTCCTCTCCCAAGTCCCCATATCAATACGCAAAACTACGGAACTAATGCCCGAAATCGCCAATACTTCCGTAATTCTCCTCTCCCAAGTCCCCTTATCAACGCGCAAAACTACGGAACTAATGCCAAAAATCGCCAATAGTTCCGTAAATGCCCCCAAAAAAGCCCCGACAAAATCCCGACAAAACCCCAACAAAAGCCAACACAAAAGGCACAAAAGCACACAAAAGGGCCGGATATCAGATATCCGGCCCTCAAGATCACATATATAGTTCTCTCAAGTCTTAGAACTTGCCTGCTGTAGCAGCCTCTTCAACTGAAACTGCAACCGAAACAGTCATACCAACCATAGGGTTGTTACCTGCTCCGATAAGACCCATCATCTCAACGTGTGCGGGAACTGATGAAGAACCTGCGAACTGAGCGTCTGAGTGCATACGGCCGAGTGTATCTGTCATACCGTATGAAGCAGGACCTGCAGCCATGTTATCGGGATGAAGTGTACGTCCTGTACCACCGCCTGAAGCTACTGAGAAGTACTTCTTGCCTGCCTCGGTACGCTCCTTCTTGTAGGTACCTGCAACGGGATGCTGGAAACGTGTCGGGTTGGTAGAGTTAC
>JAEEGL012885653.1_pt1 | contig 50279 bp, 36 predicted proteins | sample 9134231 | NCBI WGS metagenome assembly JAEEGL01 (sample SAMN16246548, study PRJNA631951) | gut metagenome | biome: gut microbiome; feature: rumen; material: fiber-attached | host: Bos | place: Iran: Karaj | collected 2018-10 | reverse complement strand
TCTACCTTTAATTCACCCCAAGGTAAATTGTTTGCATCTGCTTCTTTGTAGATAGTAATCTTCTTACCATCAACTGTGATGAAATTTTCACCAGCTTCAACTGTGTGTAAATTTTCACCGATTCTTCCTGTATAACCACCTTGTGCAGTGTCATACTTTAATAGGTTTGCTAACATCTTTGGATCTGTTAAATCGTTGATTGCTACTACTTCGTAACCTTCAGCACCGAACATTTGTCTGAATGCTAAACGACCAATACGTCCAAATCCATTAATTGCTACTCTTACATTAGCCATAATATTTAAATTCCTCCTAAAATAGATATTTTTAAACCGCATATATTTTAACACTTTACTTTTTTATATTCAATATACTAACCATTAGGTTATAATCCTTTTTAGTGATGTAAACGTTTTTAATAAAAACTAAAGCCCTTACATCAAAAAAAGAGAGAATTTTAGCAATTCTCTCAATTATTTTCATTTAAGAATGTTCTTGATATTCTATCTAAGAAATCCTGACGATTATAATATGCCATTTTTAATTTGTTTTTACTAGAAGAAACCTTCATTTGCTTAAATGAAGCAAGTGAATAAGGCTTATCATCTACTGTAACAAAAGCGTTATAATTATGTTCAAGATCAGCTTTTAATTCAATTGTCTTATCTATTCCTAAAATCATAGGAGATGAAATAGTTCTATAGGCATTTGAATTTATAGCTGCAATTTCTGTTAATTGAATACATTTAACACTAGGATCAATTACAGAACCATTTAAGCTCTTATTATAAGCTGTTGAACCTGTAGGTGTTGAAATACAAAATCCTGTACCTCTAAAACGTTCAAAAAATTTATTTCCTATATATAAATCTAATCTTAATGTTCTTGTAGGACCAATAATAGTTACCTCATTTAAAGCATTGTCATGATAAACATTATCAAATCCATCAACAAATTCAACATCAATCAAATCAATTTCTTCAACATTATAATTATTTTCATTTATTTGTTTTGCAATAATATCTACATCTTTAACTAAATAATTTGAATAAAAACCTAAATGACCTGTATGGAGCCCAAATATGATAGATTTTGGATATAAATGGAATGCTCTAAGAAGAGTTCCATCTCCTCCTACAGCTATTACATATTTAGGTTTTTTTTCATCATATTTATCTATAATTTTAGATTTTAATTCCTTTGTTATAGACTTAGATTTTAAATCGTCTCTAGTGATGATACAGTATGACATACAATCACCTCTTCTTTTTCTATAATTTTAACACAATGCTTGACTTTTATCTATAAATATTAGAAAATATTATTAGACTTTTTAATTTAGGAGAGATTAAAAATGACAAAAAATAGAGAGATTGAATTTAAAACTTTTATTACTGAAGAGCAGTACAATAAGCTTCTTCAAGAGTTTGGTCTTGAAAATAACGTTTTTGCCCAAACTAATTACTACTTTGATACTCCAGATTCAAAATTATTACAAGAAAAGACAGTTTTGAGAATTAGACAGAAAGCAAACAACTATAAGCTTACTAAGAAAACTAGAGCTGAAGTTGGAGCTGATGAAACGCACATTTTATTAAGTGCTGAAAAAGCTGAAGAATTCTTAAGAAATGGATTCGATGCCAAAATCATCGGTCTACCTTACAATGTTTCATATCAATGCTCACTTACTACACATAGAGCTTCTACTCCTTACAAGGATGGAACTTTATTCTTAGATAAGAGTGAATATTATGGACATGTTGATTATGAAATCGAATATGAAGTCGATGATGTAAAACAGGGACAAGCAGACTTCAATGATTTCTTAGATAAAAACGGAATCGTTTTTAAAGAATCAATTAGAAAATCAAAAAGAGCATTCGATAACAGAAAATAGTAAAAAGCCACTTAATGTGGCTTTTTTAATTTATTCAGAAATAATTAAATTTAAAATATCTTTATCTTCTACTTCTAAACTTTCCTTATTACCATTATAAATTATTTTGGTTAAGGAATTACAATTCTTAAAAGCATTCTTATCTATTTTTTTAACAGTAGATGGAAGCTTTATTTCAGTTAAGCTTTCACAACCTTCAAACATAGATTCATAAATTTCAGTAAATGTTCCTTTAATATTAACATTTTTTAATTTTTTACAATTATAAAAAGATCTAACACCTAAATCTCTTAAATCAGATGAAATTGTTATTTCTTCTACATTTTCCAAATTATAGAATGTAACATTATGAATTCTTGAAATATCATAAATTTCAATTTTTTTTAATGTTGCAGGGATAAAATCATAATATGAATACATAGGTCCACCAAACATATAGCATAAGAAATCTCTTGAAGAAGAAAGATTATCTGAATTTTCTCTTTTTTCTCCTATAAATGGAATCTTAATTTCTTTTAAACTATAAGTGCCTTCAAGTACTCCGCTTCCCATTTTAGTTGTAGAAATAGGAAGTTCTAATGATTTTAAACTCATACAATCCTTAAAAGCTTTTTCTTCAATTGTTTCAACATTTGATTTTGAGAAATCAATAGTTTCTAGATAAATGCATTTTTCAAAAGCATTCTTACCTATTTTTTTTACATTAGGTCCAATTGTAATATGCTTTAAATTTTTAGCTCCTAAAAAAGAATTAGCTAAAATAACTTCTTGATTTAACTCTAATTCATTTATTTTATTAGATATTAATACAACCTTATCTGTTTTTTTATTATAAACAACTCCATTTAAAGAATAAAAAAACTTATTATTATTTAAATTAATATCTTCTAAAGTACTTAAATCAGAAGCATATGGAATAATAATTTCTTCAAGATTATTCGAAAAATTAAACGTCTTAATATTATAATTTTTATCTTTTGAAAAATAAACTCTAGTTATAGGAAGTCCGTTTAATTCTTCTTTTATATAATAATTTTCTTCACTTGTTTTGTTTTCTTTTAAATAAATACCTCTATCATCTACTTCAATATCATAGTTTGAAAATCGATTCATAGAAATAATTATTGCTACAAAACCAACTAAAGCAACAATTCCCTTAGATAATCTTAAGTAATCTAGTTTAAATACTTTTAATGAAAATAAAAATATAAAAACGGATACAATATCAAACATCAAATATAAGAAATATGCATAGCTTACTAACAACGGGAAAAAGATCATTATTATATTAAGGTATATTATTATACCAAAATGAAAAATTGTTAAACAAGTATACAATTCTTTTTTATATGTTTGAGATGAATAAAACATTAGAATTGCATTAAGCATTAATATAATACTTAATATAAAAACATTAAAAACACCAAAAAAGGAATTATTTAAATAATTAGGGAACAATGGTGAACCATAAAAAGATGTATAAAACAAATCAAAAGCTAAGCTAAAAAATATTAAGAAAAAATAATAAATAGCAATTTTACTTTTTCCTCTTCTATCTTTAGCTTCAGACTCAATATTTATTTTTTCTTTAAATATTTCATTTCTATTTAATCCACAGCATTCACATATATCATTATTTATATTTTGGTTACCACAAAGACAATTCCAATAATAATCATAATCTTCAGCAATAAATTTAATGTTTTTCTTAGAATAATTAAGTCTTTTACTTATTTCTCTTTTATAATAATATCTTTCAAGACCAAAACTATGTATACTTCTAGGTCTTACAATATGGATTTCTTCCATATTGTTATCAAAACTAATTTTTTCATCGTCTGAAAACCAGACATCTTCGAAGATTGGATTTTCATAATTATCATCTATTTCAATTGTAACTATTTGTTCTTTTTTTGAATTATCAAAATCAAATACATATAATTTATCTTGAATTCTTAGTGAATACTTAATTATGTCTTTTTTTGAATTTTTTAAAATTTTAATTATTAATGATTTATTATTAACTGATATATCTCCAAAATATATTGGAAATTCTGGGTATAAAACATTTGAATTTACCATATACTACACCACAAATATATAAAAATATATTACTGAAACTAATAAATTAAATAGACCTGAAATCAAAATAAGATTTCCAATTCTAACATAAGCTGGATATTCTTCACTCATTTTAAATTCTTCTTTAGTCATTTTCTTTTTAAATAGTTTTCTATTATTACCATTATGTCTAAGATTTAATGCAAGCAATTCCAACAAACCCCAAACAACTATTATTATTTCCAAAATATCATTTCTTTTAAAAATAAGAATAAATGGAAGTCCAATTGCGATAGGTATTAATGTTAAAAGAATAAAGTACAATGTATATTTTAATTTTATATTCATTAAAGCACCTCTTTAGCGATAAGATGGATACAAAGCTGTATCCATCCATCGTTTTTTATTACTTAGTTTGTTTTTTCCATTCAGCAAGCTTTTCTTGAGTTGCTAAAATGTAATGTCCTTCACCAATTTGAATCCATTCACACTTTGAATAATCTAAATCGCCTTTATTATAGACAATCTTTTTTCTTGAATTCTTTGTCTTAGGATCTGGTTGAGGGATTGCAGTTAATAAAGCTCTTGTATATGGATGAACAGGATGTGAATAAATATCTTCAGCATTTCCTAATTCTACAATATAACCTTGATGCATAACTGCAATTCTATCAGAAATATATCTGATGATTGATAAATCATGAGCAATAAATAAATATGTTAAATCTTGTTCACGTTGAAGCTTCTTCAATAGATTTAATACTTGAGCACGAATTGATACGTCAAGTGCTGAAATTGGTTCATCAGCAAGAACTAATTGAGGTTCAATAACTAAGGCTCTAGCAATACCAATACGTTGACGTTGTCCACCAGAGAATTCATGAGGATAACGTGATAAATGTTCTGGTAATAAACCTACTGATCTTAACATTTTTGTAACTTTTTCGATTCTTTCTTCTTTAGTTTTAAATAACTTAAAGTTATATAAACCTTCAGAAACAATATAATCAATATTAGCACGTTCATTTAATGAAGCTGCTGGGTCTTGGAAAATCATTTGAATGTTCTTCTTTGTAGCCTTTTCTTCTTTTTTAGATAATGTAGAAGAAATAAGTCTACCTTTATAATAAATTCCACCCTTTGTTAATTTATTAATTCCTAGAATAGCTCTTGAAATAGTAGTTTTACCTGAACCAGATTCTCCTACTAAACCAAATGTTTCGCCAACATAAATATCAAAATTCATATTGTTTGCTGCTTTAATAGTTTTTCTACCAACTTTGAAATGAATATCAGCATCAACTACTGAACATAACACATTACGTCCTTCTTTATTTGAAGTTGGCCAATATTTAGGCATTTTATATTTCTTATCTTCATAGAATGTAAATCTTTCTTCTTCATCCTTAGGAGTAATTTCAGAAATCTTTTCACCCATAAATGCAGGCAAGAATACATTAGCAAATTCAGCTTTAGCTTTAGAATTTCTTCTAATATTAACACCCTTAAAGAAAACACCACCCTTAAGCTTAGATGATTTACTATTAAACGCAGTTAATAAAGTCTTTAAGGCTTCATCTCCATCAAAAGTTTCACCTTCATTAATTATTCTTGAATAATGCTTTTCTAAAACTAAATCACCTTGTGGATTTACAACATTACATCTATCAAATTTAACTAAATAAGGTTTTTCTTCATCAAATTCAGCATCAATTTTTTCAACTTTAGTTAAGCCTGGTGAATCAAATTCAGGATAATATTCATCGTATCTAGTGCCTAATCTTAAGATTCTCTTACGATCGTCAATAGAAAAATTATTTCTAAAATAGTTAAATTCTTCATTATCATCAATATAAATCTTTAAAGCTTTTTCAACTTTCTCTTTAACATGATTTAATTCATCATGTGATTTAATTGATTCAACTAATATACCATCAAAATATAATCCTCCAACAAGGATAGAATCTTTAAAATATAACTTTTGAATAATATCTAATTTCTTTTTAAAATCTTCATTTGTTAAGTCAAAGAATTCATCATTATATACATCAAAATTAGAATACTTTTCTTCTACACCAATAAGATTTGTAGATGCATTAACAACAGAAATTGAAATTTCTCTTCCTGCTGCATCCTTAGTTGGCCAGAATAATGGATATTTTGAAGTTGGAGATGTAGAAATATAAGTAAATAAATAATCTCTTTGATTTACAGTAAAATTCTTTACAATGAAATTTCTTTCAAAATAATTTTTGAATTTATTACTTATTCTAGCAGGAATTAGCTTTCCTTTATAATAGAAGCCCATAACTGTTCTATTTGCATCTAGAAGAGATTTAATTACTTCTGATTTTTCTAAATCTTCTTTATTATTTAAATCAAAAGTGTCGCCTTCATAAATATTGAAATTATAAGGCTTTTCAGGTCTTGTATTTGGATCATCTGTTGCTTTAACAATATATGCGTTTACAGCTGAAAATACAACCTTTTTGTTTGGATCATATGACTTAAATGGCCAATAAGGCATTAAATCAGTATTTTCCATTTTATCAAAGTTTTCTAATAAAAGCTCTGCATCTTCTACATGGAAATATTGATTCATAAAGTTTTTAGTTAATTGACTTGCATGAGTCAAAGTCATCTTTGAAGTATAATATTCACCACGATAGTAGATACCACCTCTTACCCAACGATTATTAGATAATAAGGCACTAATAAATTTAACTTTTGTCTTAGCTTTAGGATCCTTTATATCAAAAGTATCCTTTTCTAAAATATCGAAGTTACCTACTTCATCATATATTTGTTCTCCAGCAGGATTACAAATAATTGCATCAACAAATGAAATAAAAACCTGTGAATTTTTTCTATTAACAGTAGGCCAACAAACTGGGAATCCATCCTTATTTTTTTCAGACTTCTCTAATAATATCTTACGGTCAGCTGTTGTATAATTTGAAATATTTTTCTTATTTATAACGAAAATTTCTTCAGTATTACTCATTTGATTCACCTCCGTTATAAATCTTTTGTACACGCTCTGTTATTTCACCTATAATAGCAGGTCTTTCAATTTTAGGAGCACGCTTATCTAAAAGCCAAGTCTTTGCATAATGTGTATCAGAAACCTTAAACATAGGAGGTTCCTTAACAAAATCAATTTCCATAGCATAAGGATTTCTTGGAGCAAAGGCATCACCTACAACCTTATTAAATAAGCTTGGTGGTGTACCAGTGATTGAATAAAGGTTTTCACCTTTTTCACCTAATTGAGGTAATGAAGATAATAATGCCCAAGTATATGGATGACGAGGGTCATAGAAAATATCATTTGCTGTACCATATTCAATAATTTGTCCAGCATACATAACCGCAACTCTATCGGCTATTTCAGCTACTACGCCTAAGTCATGTGTAATAAATATTACTGTAAAGCCGTATTCTTTCTTTAATTCTTCAATCAATGCTAAAATTTGTGCTTGAATTGTAACGTCTAGAGCTGTTGTAGGTTCATCACAAATTAAAATATCTGGATTACAAGCTAAAGCAATAGCGATTACTACACGTTGTCTCATACCGCCTGAGTATTGGAAAGGATAATCATTGTAACGTTTTTCAGCATCTAAAATACCAACACGTTTTAATAATTTTATTGCTTCTGCTTTTGCTTCTTCTTTTGAAAAACCTCTATGTAATCTAATAACTTCAGCAATTTGAGAACCAATTCTTCTTAAAGGATTTAAAGAAGTCATTGGGTCTTGGAAAATTGTTGAAATTCTTTTTCCTCTAATTAATGACCATTCTTCATTTGTTGCAAATTTGGCTAAATCTACGCCAGCATAAGAAATTGATCCATTAGAAATGTGACCATTTTCTTCAAGCATACCTACTAAACATTTTGTAAATACTGATTTACCAGAACCAGATTCACCAACGATTGCAATTGTTTCTCCTTTATAGATATCAAGAGAAATTTTTCTAATTGCTGTTAAAATATTATTTCTTACTGAAAATTGTACTTCTAAATCTTTAACTGAAACAATAACTTCACCAGGCTTTACATCGCTAATTGGAGCTAAAGTAATATTATTAGTATTTTTTGAAAATTTACTCATTTTGTCTCCTCCTATCGATGCTTCTTAGGATCAAGTGCATCAGTTAATGCAAGACCCATTAAGAAGAAAATAAAGATAATTAATGCTAAAAGTAAGGCAGGATATAATAATTGCCATGGATATAAAGTAAAGTTCTTTCTTCCTACTTCAAGTAAAGCACCAATTGAAATATCAGTTGAAGGTAAACCTACACCAAAATAACTCATAGATACTTCGCTTGAAATCATACCAGGAATTGTTAAAGAGAAGTCTGTTATAATAACAGATAAAATAAATGGTAATAAGTTTTTAAACATTATTCTATGAGGAGGAGTTGCAAGTGTTTGTGATGCAACATTATATTCTCTGTTAGTGATAATAATTACTTGGTTTCTTACAAATCTTGCAAGGCCAATCCATCCTGTTATTGTTAATGCAAAAACAAGTCTTACTTCAACTGATACTGTTGGAAAAGCAGTTGAGAAGATTGTTGATAACAACATATAGATTAATAAGCTTGGAATATTTACAAATAAGTTGTAAATTTCAATAAATAATCTATCTAACTTTTTAAAGAAACCCCAAATTAAACCAAATACTGTACCAATGACTAGAACAACAAATGATGAAATTAGGGCTAAACCTAATGATTTACCAGCACCAATCCAACATAAGAAGAAAACATCTCTTCCAATTAAATCTGTACCCCAAATATGGGCAGCACTAGGTGCTTGATTCTTAATTGCAATATTTTCAAATTCAGATAAATATCCAGCAGGTACCATCATTGGTATAAAAACAATACCAAAAATTAGAACAACTAAACATACTAATGAAATAATTGCAGCTGGTTTTTTAATAAATACTCTTAATACTGACTTCCAATATGAATAAGGCTCAGCAGCAATATGCTCTGATTCTCTTTCATCAAGCTCAACTAATTTGAATAGGTCGTCAATATTTTCATCTTCAGTAACAACCGAAGTATTATTTAATAATTCTTCTTGCATATTGATCACTCCTATTCTGAAACTAATTTAATACGTGGGTCAAAGAATACAGTAATGATATCACCTAATAAGAATGAAATCATTGCCATTGCAGCATATAAAACTGTAAGACCTTGTATTGCGCTAACGTCTAATTTATTTAATGATGAAATCAATAATCTACCTGTACCTGGAATACCCCAAATTTGCTCAACGAAATATGAACCAACAATTGCACCAATAAATGTTGCAGGTATATTACGCACTAAAGGTACGCATGCATTTCTTAAAACATGTGTATACATTATTCTATTTTCAGATAAGCCTTTTGAACGAGCAAATTTAACATAATCAGAATTTAATTCATCAACCATGAATCTTCTAACCCAAATAATAATGCCTGGAATTGATAAGAATACCATACAGAAAATTGGAACAACTAATGTTTGTGGCTTTCCTTCTTCATAGAAGAATCCAAAATCAAAAGCTCCAAAAGCGCCATTCTTATCACCAAAAACACTATTCATAAGTAAATAGAATACTAATGCAGGAATTGCATAGTTTAAAACGATAAATACGCTACCAATTTTATCAACAATTCCACCAGGCTTTTTAGCCATTGCTACTCCAAGTGGGAAAGAAACAATGTAAGTTAATACAACTGTAATAATAGAAATTCTAAATGAAATTCCCATTCTTTCAGATACAATTGTAGTAACAAATTCTGATTCTTCGATAGATCTACCTAAATAAATAAAGCCACTCCAAGATGCTTTAACTGATTGATAACGGTTATCCCAAGCATAAGGAATTGTTTTATAAATAGGTAATATATAATAAATATATTGGAATATGTTTTCTACAACAGAAATCTTTCTACCATCAATTGTCATTCTGCCATATTTAAACATTTGTACTATAAAATATCTATTGGCTGCAGCCTCACCAGCTTGAGCCTTTAGTTTTTGCATAACTGCATAATCATATAATTTTGCATCAGGAATTAGTCTAATTAACGCTGTAACTATTGCGACTAAAAGAAGTAATGTTATAAATGATGATAAAATTCTCTTTAAAATATATCTAAAAGTAGAATTTTTGAATAGACGAACAAAAAAATGTCCAACTGCTTGGAAAAAATTCTTATTTTGTTCTACTTCAACTATTCCATCATTTTGAATATTATTTTCCACGAATAAACCCCCTTTTTAACGGTAAATAAGAGGAGAAAACATTTCTAGCGTTTTCTCCTCCCAATATCAAATTAATATAATATTTTCAATAAAATATTACTTGTTTTTGTCATACTCTGCTTTTACAGCAGCTCTAATTTCCTTAGTGATTACGCTGTCAGATACGATAACGTTCTTTAACTTATCTGATGTTAAACCATAAGTTGCTTTACCAGCTTGGTATGGAACAGTCTTAGATACTGTTGCATAATAACCAGTCTTTGTATACCAAGGAATAATGATTGCATCTTCATAAATTAACTTATATTCAGCTTCAGCAAATGCTTTATAACGTTCAGCTAACTTAGTAGCATCAGTAATCTTAGCTGCTTTTTCATATAATTCATTATATGCACCTAATACTTGTTTTTCTAGAGCGATTTCATCAGCATTAGTTTGGTTGAAACCTAATGAGTAAACCATATCGCCACCGATTGCGAAAGTATGTAAGAATGTATTTGGATCGGCATAATCTGGACCCCATCCTGAATACATTGAGAAATCATAGTTAGGGTGAATTGAACCCCAATCAGAATTTTGATCTGATGTTGCAGGAACATTGTAAACAATCTTAACTAATCCTTGAGATGCAGCTTCAATTGTTGCATATGCAGTCTTTTCAAATGCTTGAGTTTCAACATCCATATCACCAATTACATCAATACGAATTGGGAAATCAGCATCAGTTAAACCAGCAGCTTTTAATTCAGCCTTAGCTGTATTGAAGAATTCAGTAGCCTTTGTTGCATTATAAACTGGATCTGAACCATTTTCGATACCATATAAGCTTACACCAGTAGTACCTTGCTTCTTATTATATACTTCAGTTACATAATCAACATAATCCTTACCATCTGCAGCACATAATTCCTTAATTGTATAACCACGCATTAAATATTGAAGTGGTGAGAATTCATTAACTAACTTTAAGTATTCTTCTACTTTAAATCCATATAAGAAACCTTTACGGAAGTTTGTATTTAAAAGTGCTTTTTGAGTTGCAACCTTTTGATTATCAGTTTTTGCATCTTCTGGTTTAGTATATTCATAAGTTGATCTTACAAAGTTGAAATAACCAACATATGTAGCATCACCAGTTGATAAGATACCATTACATTCAGCACTTGCTGGGTTTTGAATTGTACCTGTACCATCTTGTCCAGTAACATATTTCTTATAACCTTCAGTATCCTTAGAATTTACTGTGAAACCATCAATTTCGCCTGATTCATACCACTTACGGATATCAGTTGATGTTGCAGTACCAGGAACAAATCTCTTTGTGATTGTATCAACATAAACATGGTTGATATCCCAGTAATGAGCATTCTTTGTATAAACAATCTTATTTTCAGTAACGTGATCAGTAATTCTGAATGCACCGTTAACTAAGATATTATTTTCAGTTTTACCAAATTCAGTACCAGACTTATCAAGATAATCTTCGTTAACAGGTAAGAATGGTGAATAAGTTAAACTTGTTAAGAAATATGGAGTTGGCTCATATAATGTATATTCTAGTTCGAATGTACCAGTTGCCTTAACACCTACAGTATCAAATTCCTTATCATCTGTAGAATCTTCAGTTGTAGCTAAGCCATCATAATATTCCTTAGAACCTTTAATTAAACCAGTAACGATACCAGCAGTACCAGAACCATTAATTGGGTCTAGAACATATCTTAAACCTGCAACCCAGTCGTTTGCAGTAACAGTAGCCTTAACTTCTCCTGTCTTATTATCAACCCACTTAACACCTTCACGAATCTTGAAAGTCCAAGTTTGAGTACCATCAGCATTATCAGTTGTTTTGTATGATGTTGCCATAGCACCAACGATATTTGAATACTTATCGTTTTCAACTAGACCATCAAGCATATTTGTATAATGCTCACTGTTATAAGTCCATTGATTTGTTAAATAATTGAACTTATCTTTTGTAGGTTCAGTAGTATAAGTTGTCTTATATTCTTTCTTTGTCTTAATCTTTGTAGAACCTACTGTGTAGTAGCCATCTGCATCGACCGCACCATTTTGATTTTTGTTTGCAAGTGATGTAAATCCTGCAGGTGTTGTTACTTCTGTTCCTGGAACATATTCAGGAACTGAGTCTGGGTCTACGTTCTTGTTATCCTTTTTTGAATCACAAGCAGCTACTCCAACAATTGCAGCTAATGATAAACCCATGAAAGCTAATTTTTTAAATTTCATTTTCAATCCTCTCCTTACTTAGAAATTTATGACTACATTATAATATTTTTGTTCACGTATTACAAGCATTTTTTATAATTTTTTTAATTTTTTTAACAAAATTTTCAAATATTATTTTAGTTTTATTCAAAAAACGTGTATTTTGTTCGACCGAGTGTTAAAGATACTTTACTTTTTTCGTGAAAAATTAGAAAAAATGACAAATTTAACGAAAAATGTTCTAATAAAATGCTAAAAAACGTTTTCATTATCGAAGTGTTAGTTTTTCCTACTAATTTGATATGTTATCGTAAAATCTTATCAATTATGGTACTTTCTTTTTCTTCTTGCTTTTTAAAATTCCAATTGCTATAATTATATTAGTACAATTTATAATTATTCAAATAAAGCGATTGATGGATAGTGTAAGCATCAAGAAAATATAAATTGGAATTGGGTTATTATATCTTAATAATAAGAGCTAGTTTCTAGAATTAAGGTGGCACCGCGGATTATTTCGTCCTTAAAATCAATTTGATTTTTAGGACTTTTTTTTATTTTATAACATAGGAGGAATTTAATTATGAGATTTATATCAGGAATTCAACCAAGTGGTAATATTACACTTGGAAATTACATTGGAGCATTAAGGAATTTCGTTAAATTACAGGACAATCCTGAATTTACTGATTTCTTAGTATTTGTTGCAGATAGCCATGCAATAACTATTCCACAAGAAAGGGAAGCTTTAAGAAAAAACATTAGATCACTTGTTGCCCTTTATTTAGCATGTGGCTTAGATCCTAAAAAGGCTCACATCTTTATTCAATCAGAAGTTCCAGCCCACAATCAACTAGCATGGATTATGGAATGTACTTCTTATATCGGCGAGCTTGAAAGAATGACGCAATTTAAAGATAAGAAAGAAAAACAAGTTCAAGGTGTATCAGCAGGATTATTAACTTATCCTACATTAATGGCTGCAGATATCTTATTGTATGATTCTGAAGTTGTACCTGTAGGACAAGATCAAAAACAACATCTAGAATTAACAAGAGATTTAGCAATTAGATTTAATAATAAATATGGTGAAACATTTAAAGTTCCTGAACCATATATTTCTAAATCTGGCGCAAAGATTATGTCATTAACTGAACCAACTAAGAAAATGAGTAAATCTGATCCTAACCCTAAATCATATATAGCATTATTAGATGATATTAATGTTGCTAAGAAAAAAATAAAATCTGCCATAACAGATTTAGATATGAAAGTAAAATATGATGAAGTTAATAAACCTGGTATTTCTAATTTATTAACTATCCTATCTTGTTTAACTAATACTTCTATTGCAGATCTTGAAGAAAAATATAAAGATTCTAATTATGCAACATTCAAAGAGGATGTAGCTAATGCAGTTGAAGCTGAATTAAGACCAATTCAAGAAAAATATAACGAAATTATAAATTCAAAATATCTAGATGAGGTTTTAGATGAGGGTAGAGATTATGCTAATTATTTAGCAAACAAGAAAATTATTAAAGTCTATAATAAGGTAGGACTTGGAAGAAAAAGATAATGGATTGCACACGCAATCCATTTTTTTATCTATGTTCACCAATAAATTTTTCCATCCAAATCATATTGTACCATCTATTAAATTTATAACCACATTTATGAAATTCTCCGATTGTTTCATATCCTAAATGTTTATGAAAATCTCTACTATTATAATTTAGATATTCATCTTCTTTTTCTGGATAGCCAATACAAGCATATAAATTCTTAATACCTATTTTTTTAAGTTCTTCTTCCAATCTTTGATATAACATTTTACCAAAACCATTTTTATGATTATTCTTATCTATATAAATAGTTGTTTCACAAGAATGGTCATATGCTTTTCTATCTTTAAATATATAAGCATATGCATATCCTTTAATATCACCATCTTCTTCTATAACTAAATATGGATATTTTTTTGTTATATTGATTATTTTATTTTCAAATTCATTTAGGCTTGGAGTTTCATAATCAAATGTTATAGCTGTATTTTTAACATAATAATCATAAATTTCTAATAATCTTTTTGCATCTTTTAATTCAACTTTTCTTATATTTATCATTTTTTTAACCCTTACTTATCTAACATAATTATATTCACTATTTTGCTACAAAATTATATTATAGTCAATAAAAAAAGATGATTTGATATTACTCAAAATCATCTTTTTTAATATTATTCTTCTTCCTCTTCAGGTTGATAATCATAATATATTATACAATTTGAAGTTGGAGGTGTTTTTGGATTTTCAGCTGTTGCTTTCAAAGAATAATAATCATGATATGATTTATTATAATAATATTCAAATTGAAGTGATATATCTACATTTACGTTATTATAAATCATATATTGGTATACTCCATTATAGAACTCATAATCATAATGATAAGCTGGATAACAAATAAAATCTTTACATACATAACAACCTTGCTCTGAATCAAATTCAAAAAATAATTCATATTGGTCATTTGAACGCTCTGGATCATTCCCAAATTCTCTATGATACACAAAAATCCTAACACTTAATTTTCCAATATCGATTTGCGTTTGATAATTTCCAATTTTCAAACGGAATAAACTAATATCAAAATCAGAATAGTTTATTCTATTATAATGAGTGTAATAAACTGGTCCAGTAAGAGGATAATAAACTCCGCTTTCTGCAATACCAGGAACTTCTAATATGAAATATTGTGGTTTTATACCATCCATAGTTTTTATAGTTTGATATGTTTCTGATACTCTTTCAAGTCTATCATTAGTAGTTATACAATCATTAGTTGTAAATATTCTAGATTCGCCATCAATTTTTTGATAAACGCATAAATTCTTATAAACTTTATATGTGTATAATTTATAATTAGCATTTGTATCTAAGCTCCTATATGTATTGTTGGCGGTAGTTTTACTATTATAGTAATAATGATAAGCAAAAGGATATTCGCCTAAATTATTAGGAATTAAAGCATATCCTTCATTATCATCATGATCTGAATTAACAACTTCAATTGTATGATAATTTGGACTAGTCGCTGTAACATTATTATCAAAATATTCTCCATATAAGGCAAATGGTATTGCATAATGCATTGTGTGAACACCTGTACCATCATTAATATCATATTGATATACATAATGAATTACATATTTAGATCCTGTTAAATTATTAAATGTATGACTATATCCATAATGTCCGAAATAAGTTGAATTAATTCTTGTTCCATCAGAATTTAAAGGTCCTGCAGTTAAATAAACATCAATTCCTTTATAATAATCTGTACCACTAAAGAAAGCAGATGGGCCAGAACCTAAAATAGCTTTAGTACTTCTAAGATTTATATAAGCTATAACAAAATCATCTCCAACAATTAATTTATTAGATGAATATGTTTTATCACTAAATGATAATTCTGGTACATCAAGAACAGTTACTTGATTTTTGGATACAGCTTTTGGTTCTGAGAAAAGAACAGCTGAACTTTTAACATTATTTAAATCTAAATTTGGATCAGAATAAAAATACCAATAATGATTCAATGTACCCCAAGATGCTTCATATCTATAATTATCATTTTCAGCTGGTAAATATGCATCATAATCAACTTGATTTTCTGGTGGTGTTACAGCCTCACCATCATTGACTTCAACTACATTTATGATATATTGACTTTCTTCATATCTATTTTCATCATTAAATCCAACAAATATTATTGTATGTTTACCACTATCTTCTATATAACTTCTTTTAACTAAATATACTTCTACAGTTTTATCATCTGTTATATTTTTTAATTCACTATAATCACCAAATGCGTAATAATCTCTATATATTAATGGTAAAGCAAATGTAAATGGATTTGAGTATTCATATGTTGAATAAGGTACATTTTCCCCTTTTGAAACATAATATCTATATAATACCTTTTCACCTCTTCTAGGATCATTATAAACTAATTTAACTTCTTTCATATTTTCATCATCAGATGAAGTATATACTCTAAATCCCATGAAACAGAAGCCATATTGAGGATTAAATTTAATTTCATATGAGAATGTAAATGCACTTCTTAATAAATTTAAATTTGGTTGATTATCATTAATTTTATCATAATAGAAAACTGTTTGATATTCTTTATTTGAATTTAATCCATCAAAATAAGCTATTGTATCTTCTTCTGTATAATTAAATTCTCCTGCTAAAGTATTATTTGAAACATCAACTAAATAAACTTTAGAAAGCTTATAACCAATAGGGGCTGCTTCATTATATTTACTTACATCTAAATTTATTGCATTACTTGATACACTTCTTGTATCTATAGCATATTCAACATTTTCTAAATCTTCTACTAATTTGGTTGTAAGAACAGTTTCAGTAATATTTAAATCATAAGATTCTTCATTATAAATAAATGTATAAGTACCTTTAATCTTATATGATTTATCACTATCTAAATCAGATAATTCTAATACATTACTTAATTCATCAAATTGATTAATTACTTTTAATGTATCTTCATCAACTAATAAAATATCAAAGCCTGTAACTCTTTCTTTATCATATTCAATTGATAAAGTAGCTTTATCAGTTGAATTTATAACAACACTATAATTAAATAATTCAACTTTTTTAAATATAGCATTTATATCTAAATTTTGAGATACTTCTAAATCAGATTTATCCCATCTATCAAATGTCCATAAGACATTAAATTCATCTAAATAATCTTTTGGATTAGCTGGTCTATTGGCATTAGTACCATTTTTAAATGAATATGGTTTTTGATATAAATCACCATTTACATAATATGCTACTTGCCAATAATAATCAGTATTTAAAATACATTCTTTTGCTTCACCCAAAACATTAAATATAACGTTATGAGTTCCACTTATTTTAAGATTATTGTAATCATCTTCTGATAACATTGTTTTATCAATTGTAATTTCTACTTCTGTTGAATCAGAATATTTAGCAATATAAATGATTTTTGATAATTCAGCATCAATATTATTAGCATCTAAAATTTTATCTTTAATGTAATTATTAGAATCTTTTGTAATCTCAATTGATGTAATTGTTGCGGCTTTTAAAACCCAAACAGCATATAAAGTTATATTATCATTAATCTTTTTACCAGCTTCTACTAAAGTTGTTGAATCTTTATCTAAAGACCAACCTAAAAAATCATAATCATCATCTGTTAATGTAGGTAATATATCAGGGATTTTTCTTGTACCAATTGTCTTATTTGGATTAATACTATGTCCATTTGAATCATATGTTATATCATATGTTTTTAATTCCCATATAGCATATAATTCAACATTTGATGAAATTGCTATGCCTGCACTTACTGCATCATCCTTTGTTGAATCATAAAATAAACCCCAACCTAAGAAATTATAATCATCTACTGTCATTGTAGGAAGCGGATTTGGAAGGCTAGTTTTTCCAGTTTGTTCTAAAGGTGCTTCACCATGACCATTATTATGATAAGTTATTCTATATGTATTTTTCTTCCAAACAGCATATAAAGTAATATCACCATCTATATCAGCACCTGCTTTAACTAAAATTTGTGATGTTTCAGATTTAGCCCATCCTTTAAATGTATAACTTTCATCAGTTAATACTGGTAAAGGATTTGGAATAGTTGAAGATAAGGTATCAGCTGGTGCATCACCATGTCCATTTGAATCATATGATACATTATATTTATTCTTTTCCCAAACTGCATATAATCTGATATTTGATGAAATTTCAGTACCAGGTTCTACTAATATATTTGTTTTAGTATTTAATGTCCAACCTATAAATTCATAACCTTCAAAATTTATTGTAGGAAGAGTATCTGGTAAAGTTTTCGCATTTAAAATCTTTTTAGGGGCAACACCATGACCATTTTCATCAAATGTAATTGTATATGTTTCATCTTCCCATATAGCATATAATCTAATATTTGAATTAATTGGTTCACCTGGTTTTACAATTTGATTTGATCCATATTCTAAAGACCAACCTAAGAATACATATCCCTCATCAATTAAAATAGGTAATTCTTCTGGAATTTCTGTAACGCCTGTTATAGGTTTAGGAGATGTACCATGATTATATGTTAAAAAATAAATACTAAATGTATCATCTTCGATTACTTCTTCCCAAACTGCATATAATTTAGTGTCAGAATCAATAACATCTCCTGGCTTTACTAATATATTGGAATTTTTTAATTTAGTCCAACCTATAAACTCATATCCATCCTCTTCTAGAATTGGTAATATATCAGGAATAGCTGTTTGGTTTTCTTCCTTAGAAGGTGTACTACCATGTCCATTTGCATCATATGTTATTGTATATGTTTTTTGTTTCCAAATTGCATATAATATTTTATTTTCATTTATGATATCATCTGATTTAGCGATATTACTCAAATCTTTATCATAAGACCATCCTAAAAAATCATAACCATTTTCTTCCATTACAGGTAATGGATTAGGTAATTTTTTAATATTTGTCAATTCAGTTGGAGTATTTCCATGACCATTATTATTAAAAGTTACTGAAAAACCATCTTTTAAATCATCCTTAACTTCTTTAGATGGTTCTTTATTCTCTTCAGGATTAGTTTCTGTTTTATTATCTTCAATCTTAAAAGCTTTATCTATAAAGCTACATGAAGCTAAACTAAAAACAAAAGCAATTAAAAATGTAAATAATAAGAACTTCTTTTTCATAATAATTCGCCTCCTTATTTCATATATTTATCTATAACCTCATTTGGAGCTAAACTATCAATATAATATAAAAGAGTAATTACCATTAATAGTGAAATTGAGGCAACACAGCAAAATGTTGAAAATGGTATTTTAAAAACATAAGTTACATATCCTAAATATACAAAAGAAATAATCCATATAAATACATATAAATAAAGCATCGCAAATGACTGATATTTAACATTTTTAAAATATCTTTTATCATTCATAGCTATTCTTGTAATTAATTTTTCTAATGTATAAAAAAACAATATAGCAATAAAAATACCATAAGCTATTATATTAGCCATATTAAATATATCTTTACTTACAAAAATATTTTTATAATAATCAAGATTTACATATGCATAAAGCGCTGTAGCGCCAATACCTAACAAGGTAAAAATCAAGCTTATTAAAGTAAGTGATATTCTTATTTTTCTTCTTTTCAATGTACCACCATCTTTTCATTTAACACAGGAATTACCAATATATTATTTTAAAAAACGAATAAACATATATGTATATTATAACAAATAACAAGAAAAAAGACTATCTTAGCAATATTCCATTAATAATTTATGAAACTTCTACAACAATAAACACACTTCAAGATTCACTCCTAAAGTGTGTTTTTTTATTATTTAGTATTATTTAAAATGTCCAAATCTTGGATTTGATTTTCATCTTTAATATCAAAATCATTATTGATTATAGAATCATTTAAATTAGAATCTTTTTCTACTTGCTTTTCAAAATCAACTTTTTTATTATTATCATTTAATTTTTTATTTTCAATAAACTTATCATTTTTTAAATAAGAGTATTCCTTAGCCTTTTTATGTTCTTCTATAACACTCTTATATCTATCTAATCTAAATTTGTATTGAGAAGACTCTCTTTCCTTTTGTCTTCTTTCGGCCTCAAGCACCTTTTGAGCTTCTATTCTCTTATTATGATTATCCATTTCATTACAAGTTTTAATTATAGATTTACAAAAATCAACTCTTCTTTTTTCATTAGGCTTTAAATTATCTTCATTTACACCTTCTGGTAGCTTATGATTTATATATTTTTGAGCAAAATATTTTGCCATACTAAAATCTCCATAGCTACTACTATAATTATCAAGAGCTGATTCTACAGCCGCCCTTAAAGCATTATATTCTTTTGATGTAGTACCTATTCTTCTTTCAAAATAGCCCCCCTTATTCGCATCAAAAATTTCATCTATAGTCTTATTATCATTAGATGTATTTTTAATGTTTTCAACTATTTTATTGTTAAAATAGTTAACATTTTCTTCATATATACTTTGTGAGCATTCTTTTAAACTATATTCAAAATTATTAAAGTTCTTAAAGCCTTTATGATTTGGATCACTAAAGAAATCATTATTTCTAGCATATTTGTTTTTAAAAGTTTCAAAAGGTTCTTTTAAGAAATCTAAGACTTCTTTTCTATCCTTATCATTTGCGATATCTAATGGATTAATATTATTTTTTAATAAATAATCCTTAAAATATTCCTTTCCAGCAAGTAATATAGCGCCTGGATTAATGCTTATATCATTTTTAGGATTTTCAGCAAAAAGTCTTTTTTGTTCATTGTAATAATCCTTGCAAATCTCTAAAACATTTCGACATTCACTAACCGGATCTAAATCAACCTTAGATTTAATTTGAGCATCATAATTTTTAGCTATTACGCCTTTTGCATCAAGTGTAAAAGGATAATTTTTTGTAACCGTATATAAATTATCAATATCATTTCCAAATGCGAATAAATTCTTTAAAGAATCCATATCAAAATCAATGCCACTACCGAATAATTCTCTTCCACTAAAAGAAAATTTATTAGCATAAGTAACAGCTATACTCATAGCAGTTATATCATCATAATTCTTTTCATTTTCTTCACATTGGTTATATAAAAATTCTAAACCTCTCACTCCTCTTATATAACCTGAAGTTGATGGTAAAATTTTTTCTGCATTAAATAATGTATTGGCAATTCTTTTTCCGAGTGAGGCATCACAACCTTTAATACTAAATCCATCTGTTACATTATCTAAATGTTTTTTAGCTCCACTAATAAATTCACCTATTGGATCATTTATCATATCTTCTACAGTTGAAGATGCATTTTTAACCATTGCTTTAAACTGAACATATCCGTTTAAAATTACACCATATGGGGCATTTTCATTATCCCATTTTTCTGGTAATGTTGGTTTAAATGTTGCTATGTTACCATCAAAATTAGTTTTTCTACCAGAATAAATATTACCATTTAAGCTAACCTTATTTATATCAAAGCTTTCTTTAATATAATCTAGGATTTCATCATATTCTTTACTAATTTTTTGTAGCTTATTTGCTTCAGCACTAATTCTAAATAAATTTTCTATTTTTTCTTTTTCATTATTTAGCTTTAGCTGATTATCAATTAACTTATTAATATTCGTTGCTGAATCAAAATAAGATAAAAATGCATATTCCTTAAAGCTGCTTTCTCCTGCTTGAGCACCAACTAAAACACTCTTATCCTTTAAATAATTATCTAAGTTAACAATCTTATTTTTAAAGTTTTCACTGAAATTTTGCTTCATGCTTAAAACAGGCTTAAATAATTCATTTTCTTCTTTTGTTGCATTAGATATATCTATAACATGCTCATGCTTACCATCATAAGCACCAACCTTAATAGGATCCATATTATTCTTTGAAGCCCATTCTTCTAGTCTACCATCAGCAATTGAACTTCTTTTGTTAGCTACCATATCAATGACATGCTCAACATTATTATTTTCCTTTACAACAATTTCATCCTTAATGTAATTAAGATATTTAATAGCCACATTCTTTTCATCGTCAGGCATTCTTTTCATATTATTAATATCTGAAAGAATATCATTAATGTATGGCTCTAAAGGCTTCTTTAAAGGCTTTATAAAATCCTTTTGTTCATCATATCTTTTTATTATATCATCAACATCCTCTTTAGAAATAGACTTTTCTACATGATCTAGCAATGTCTCATAGTCCAAAATAGGATTCATCTTATATTCATATGAATAATTAATAGAATTTATAATAATATCTTTTCTTGAATTTTGGAATTTATCCATTATTTTTTCATATTTATCATTTCCTAATTTAGTTCTTATAATTAATGATGTAGCACTTAAAAGCTCATTAACCTTATATCTATGCTTTTCGGCCTCTAATAAAACAGGATATGTTTTAGATTTATTGAAATCTTTTATTTCCAATTCACGATATTCATTTAATTTTTCAATATCTTCTTTTATTAAATCATATAATTTTCCCATAATAGACCTCCCGTTTTTTCCATTTTAACATTTTTAGTGCAACAAACCTGCAACAAAAAAAGAGTTGTAAAAAACTCAAGTTTTTACAACCCTTATAAAATGCATATCAATTTAATACATTTTTTTATTTATTTTATTTTTCTTCTAAATCTTCTTTTTCTTCAGTAATTTTCACTTCTTCATCATCTTTTTGAATTATTTCATTATTCTTTTTCTTTTTTAAAAAATCAAGAATGAATAAAGTTAAGATTAATCCAAATTCTAATGCAATGATAATAAATGAAACAATTGAAGCTGGACATGCATGAACTATTAATGCAATTAATCCAAAGACAAATACTACTGATGAACTAATTAAACTAATTAAATTAAATAATGGTAATTTATCTCTTAAACCAGATAAAATAGTTAATACATCAAAATATAACAATGTATAGAATACTGTATAGATTAATAATAATATAGCTATAATTAATGCAACATAACCAATACAGAATCCATGGCTCTTTGCTGGAAGTACTACTGTTTCAACAAAGGCAAATTCTGATAATTTATTTACTTTAACAGTTAAAGTTTTACCATCTTTACTTACTTCAAAATTATTTACAAATTCAATATCATTAGCTGAATGGATATGTAATAATTTAAATTCTTTACCTTGAAGTGCTGTTGGAATATCCATCTTAATTACAATTGTTGTTCCTGGTTTAATATCAGAAGGTTGAATTTCTTTTTTAGTTTCAACACCACCAACAATAGTCTTTTGAATTAATTTAACATCATAAACTAAAGCTATCTTTTGATTTTCTTCAAGCTTTTTAGAAACAGCATCTTTATAATCAGATTTAGCTTCTTCACTTGAAATATCAGTCTTAACTTCTACTTCAACTTCAACTGTTATATCTTTAGGTGCACCTTCAATTTCAACTGTAACACCTTTATCAACAATAGGTATTGTCCAATTTAAAATTGTAAATGTTACTGATGCCGTAGCATTACCAAATGTTACTTTAGCAGTATATTCTCCAGCATTTACACATTCAGTAACCTCAGTTGTACCTTTATAATATTTAATTGTCGCATTAGGGAATACTTCAGTATTATATCCAGTTTGTAATGTAACTACTTTAGCTGTAGCTGAATAAGTTAATTCAGTTGGAGCAACCATAGTTAATGTTAAACCTTCAGTAATTGGACAATCTGCAGATGTACAAGTTGCAGTTATTTTATTACCATTTGCAGTATATGTAAAATTATGTTCATGTAAAGAAACTAATACAGTAACATCAATATGTTCAGCTAAATTATAATTATCAGTATCTTCTGGTGTAAATGTAGCTTTATATGTCTTATTACCTGGTTCATTTCCAACATTTAATGTATTATCGTCCCACGCCCAACCAGTTGGAAGTGTTACATCAGCTAATGTTTTATTAATTAATACTTTTAAGCCAGTAGGAACTGTATATTCAGGGTTAGCTTTTGCTACTATAACATTTACATCTTGTTCTACTGTGTTAAAGTTTTGAGTATTTTCAGGTGTAAATGTAGCTTTATGAACTCTTGTACCTACATTACCAACCTTATCTGTTGAACTATTCCATGCCCAACCATCTGGTAATGTAATTTCACTTAATGTTTGATTATATGTAGCATTTTTATCAGTAACTTCTGTTGGAGTTGGATTTGCTTTTACAATTTCAAATGTAAGAACAGCTACAGCATTACCATATGTGACTTTTGCTGTATAATCTCCAACATTTACACATTCAGTTACTTCAGCATTATCTTTAAAGTATTTAATAGTAGGATTTGCAAATGCTGCAGTACTATAACCATCTTTTAATGTTACAGCTTTAGCTGTTCCATCATAAGTTAAGTTTGTAGGAGCAACCATTTCTAAAGTTAAACCTTCAGTAACTGGACATCCATCTTCACTACAAGATGCAGTGATCTTATTACTATCAGCAGTGTAGCCCCAGCTATGAGTATGAGGTGGAATAAATTCAGACTCTAAAATATCTTCTGCCTTCCCCATAGAAACTTCAAAAGAAATAATATCTCCTGGTTGACGATTTACCCATGTAGCAACTCTAGCACGATCTGAACCAGATGTAGACACTATAACATTCGGATCATCATTAAACGTTCCAATTGTATCAGGATCAGAATTTTGATCTCCATGTGCATTTTCCCACATATAAATTTCATCTGTATATCCAATAGCCATATAATCTGGATTAGTTATTGATGTAAACTTAATTGCTGGTGATTCACGTCTTTGCTCATCTGTTGCATCAGCTGGACCAGCAATTGAATAAGCATAATCTAATGAATTATCATCCTTTAACCTTAAATCAATTTTTGAATTTACTGGATAATATTCATCATATAAATGCTTATATAGATCTTTTCTTCCAAGAATGTTATTAGATCCTACCGCAAGTGAAGTTTGCGATTCACCTAATGTTACATTAAATACCACTCCACTTTCTGTAGGATATGCTGTTAATAAGCTAAATTTTTGCGTAAATTCAGCCCAAGCACTACTATATGGTACTTTATTTGAACTACTTTCGCTTAAAGAATAAATACCCCACATTTCTTCATCAGTTGAGTCATAAATAACTGTTTTTCCTCTAAATTGTTCATAAGCTTTACTATCATCAGGTACATCATAAGCACCATAAACATGAAATAAAAACAGATTATCGTAATAGTTAACAATTATGTAATAAGTAGTATTTTTATCGTTACCAAGCAACCAATTATGCATTGTTAATTGAGTACCATAACTACCAGCAAAAGCCATACCATTACCAAATAATTTTGTTGTTGTATCAAAGGCTAATACGTTAATTGGATCAGAATCTTTAAATTTATACCAACCTTGTGACGTTGTTTTATCTCCAGTTGAAAATTTTAAAGTTTCACCAGTACCTACTAAAGTATAATCTCCATCCTTTGTACTAGCTTTATACCACTCTCCAGCTTCATTAGCACTATTATATAATGTTAATTCCCCATAGTTTGGAGACGTTGCCTTTTCAACACCATATACATAAGTATCTGGATTTGTAGGTTCAGCATAAACCTTATTATTAAATAAAACTGTAGCAAATATCACTGCTACTACCGCAACCATAAAACTTAAAGGTTTTATGATCTTACTTATAAAGCATTTTCCTTTTTTCATATTATTTTCTCCTCTTTTTTATTTTCTATCATCAATATCTTTTGATAGATCTTTTTGTTCATCAACAAACTCTTCTACTTCTTTTTTAACATTATTAGTTACTAAAGAGTTATCTGCTTGTTGTTCGTAAGATAAAGTCATTTGTGGGAATGGCCGAATTCAAAAAACTCTGATTCTTCATTAAATATTTTGACGTCGTTAAATTCATCTCTTCTCATTTTAAACTCCCTCACTATTCAAAAATATTTATGATAAAAAAAGAAAAACTATGCCCACATATATGACATAGTTCTTATTTTAATTAATATTTTTATCTTAAAATTATAAATGCTTCTTCTTAAATATTAACTTATACGTCATATACATAATTCTTAAAATCATTATTTTAACAAATGTAAAACAATCTTATAAATATGGAGAGTTATATATTTTTTTGTATAAATCATATAAGATTTTGCAATATTATAAAATCTATTTAATTATATTATTGAACAATAAAATTCTTTTTCAAATTAAAATAATTTTTAGCATTCATGATATTATCTTTATAAGATACATTTGAACCATCATTAAAAAATGATAATGCTAATATAATAATTATAAAATTAATAACAAAAAATGCTTCACATCCCTTTTTAATTATATTCTCCCAAATATAATAATTCATACAAAATATAACTTCTTCCATACTTGATTTTACCATTATATATATATATATATATACAAGTGACTTAAAATCGTTTTTATGTAGAAAAAATAAAAAAACAATCATAATTACTTAATAAAAATCATCTAAAGCGATGAAAATTATATAAGCTTTTTGATTGCTTCTAAACATTTAAAAACATAGATATCATTACAATAATCCAATTGATGAAGATATTAATATTATAATAAATAATGTAAATGCGCTTGAAATAGTTGTCCATACAACTAATTGTCCTGCAAGCTCTGAATCATTTCCAAGCTCTTGAGACATCGGTACACTAGATACTGCTACAGGTGTTCCAAATAAGGCTATTAATGCAGGGAAATATATTTTATCAAACTTGAATATAAAAGCCAATGTTAAGGCTATAAATGGCACAAAGATAACTCTTATAGTAGTTCCTAATATAATTTTATATTTAAGCTTAGAAACAGCACTAAATGAGAATGCTCCACCTAATGCTATTAAGGCTATTGGTGATGCACATTGTGCTAACCATTTAATTGTTGTATATAAAAATTTTAAATCATTTTTAATACTAAAAACCTTATTTCCATATTCATCTAAAGGAATAGCAATTCTAATTAACAAGAAAACAATACCTAATAATACAGCGATTATTAATGGATTTTTACAAATTTTTATTAAAACTTCCTTAGCACTTACCTTTTTTCCTTCTTCTTTAACAAATATCGATAAGGCTATAATAGCTAAGATATTAAATATAGGAATAGATATCGCAGATAAAATAGCTCCAACTCCTATTGCCATTTGCATATCATTATTATTGTAATTAGATGCTAAAAGCTCAATTAAGCCAATACCTATAATTGCATAATTAGATCTAAATATACATTGTAGGATAACACCTTTTTGTTTATCATCCTTTATAAAGAATATAACAATTAATAAACCAATAAAGAAAAAGCCAATGATGGTTAAGGCTGAAAATAAAATAATTTTCCAATAATCAGCCATCTTTGTTATATTTTCTATATCATATATATTTTTAAATAATAACACAGGAAGTAATAATCTAAAGCATAATTTATTTAGCTTAGGAAAGAAATCTTCTGGAAATATTTTTAATAGCTTTACCACATATCCTATAACAATACATAAAATAATCGGTAAGATAGCATTTAAAGTAAAAATTAAATTATCCATTTCATGCCTCCATATATTATTAGTATATCACTTTTTTATGGAAAAATTATAACAAATATATAAAAAAAGAAAAAGCCTATCTACTAGGCATCAGAAAAAATGAAAATATATATTAACTGATAAAATAACTTAAAAATTTTTATCAGACAAGAAGTATTATAAACTAATTTTTTATGAAATCAATATTTATTTTTATGAAAACGTAATCATTGTTTTCATAAAATAATTGTATAAAAGAATTATATGAAAAAAAGATTACTATTTTTCACAAAACAGTAATCTTTTTATACTTATACAATAGATTTTGGTGTAAAAATTAATGAATAATCTAATCCATTATTAGCATATGCAGGAGTAATTATTAGATAATAGCTTCCTTTTCTTAAGCTATATTCTATTGATTCATTAGCTTTAATTAAAACAGTTTTATAATTTAACCAGATACTATAAATAGGAATTACAACTGTAATATCATGATCAGTATTATTCTTAATATTTAATATTTTATTGTCATCAAGCTCAAATTTATAAGCCTCATAATCATATAAGCCTTCTAAATTTCCTTCAATAGTTTCTGATTCAATATTTTTTATTTCACCATCTAAATATGTATTATATTTAATTTCTTCTAATTTAAATGATTTAACATCATAATTAAAATCTAAATAAATATAATAATCTCCTTCTTCTTTTATTTCAAAATAAGCTGTTGGAACAATTATTTTATCAACATTAAAATTAACAAAAGGTAAATAAGAACCATCATCATAATATACTGAATAATTAGAAATTGGCTTTTCATTTGAAATTACTCCATATTTTCCTTCTTTCAAATGGAATTTAAATAAAGCACTTCCTGGATATCTTCCATTAATAGTATCATTTACATTATGAGTTTCAGTTATTGCTTCTATATTTTGAGGATATCTTTTAACATATTTAGTTTCATCATTAAAATCAAAAATTTCAAATGCATCTTCCTTATTTAATCCTAAAGAAACTAATACATTTATTTTTCTATCTTCAGTATCATAACTAAAGCCATAATCTAAATTATATCCAGAATCAGTAAATGTATAAGTAAATATAACATCTAAATCTTCTTCTTTAATATAATATGTCATATTTTTAAAATAACCTAAATTATAAATGAATTTAACTAAAACCTCATCTTTTACAGTTGCATAATCCATTATAATTTCATATTTATTATTTTCTTTTTTTATATGACCATTTGTACCATCAAAGCCTTCTGATGTAATAATTGCTTGAGAAAAGCCCATTACATCTCTAATATTAAAATTCTCTTCTTTAGCAACACTATAAATAGGTAAAATTTCTTCTGTATCTAGGGTTTGAATTTCTCTTTCATATGTATAACATAAAATATTTCCATTTTCTTCTACATATGTTTTAGTATTTTCGGTATTAGATAATGACTGTAAAGTATAATTTGTTTTTTTAACAACATATAAAGAATCATTTCTTATATCACATGTTTGATTAACTGAAATGATATTATAATCAGTTCTTCCTTTTGTATATGATACATTGTAAGAAAAATTAGATTTATAATAATCTGAAGCTGATGCTTTAGCTCCAGCATCATTAATTTTTTCTTGTAATTCAGAATAAAGCATTAACTTTTCTGAAGATGATAATTCATTATTATTTATATCACTTTCATTATTTTTCTTATCGCATCCAGTTAAAATAATTAATGATGCAAATATGAAAATAATGAATAAAAATCTTTTTTTCATATAATTCACCTACAATAATTATATCACAAATTAAAAGTATAAATAAAAAAAATGCAGATATTCTGCATTTTATTTAAGCATCTCAGTATAGATAGCATTTATAGTTTTTTCATAATCAGCTTGGTCAATACCAATGATTATATTTAATTCCTCTGGTCCTTGAGCTAATAGCTTTACATTAACTCCTTCTTTACCTAAAGTTTGGAAGATTCTTGCACAAACACCTGAATGCTTTGCCATATTTCTTCCTACAACCGCAATTAAAGCGATATTAGATTCAACTGAAATAGTTGCCCCTAATTGATTTTTTAAATCTGTAACAATATCATATTTTAATTTTTCAACATTCGCTTCACTTACAACAACTGAAAAAGAATCAATACCAGAAGGTACATGCTCAATTGAAACATTATATTTTTCAAATACAGATAAAGCTTTTCTTAAGAATCCTACCTCATTTGACATATGGTCTTTAGAAATATTAAATGATAAGAAATCCTTTTTACCAGCAATACCTGTGATGATTGAAGATTCATCCTCACAAATATTTTTAATTAAAGTACCAGGATGATTAGGTTCATTTGTGTTTTTAAGATTGATAGGAATATTTAATTGTTGAACAGGGAATACTGTTTCTTCATGTAAAACAGATGCACCCATATAAGATAATTCTCTTAATTCAGCATAAGTAATTTCTTTAATTGCCTTTGGATGGTCAACAATTCTAGGATCAGCTGCTAAAACACCTGAAACATCAGTCCAGTTTTCATAAAGGCTTGCATTTAAGCATTTTGCTAAAATTGAACCTGTAACATCAGATCCACCTCTTGAAAGTAGATGAACATTTTCATTTGGATAAGAACCATAAAAGCCAGGAACAACAATATTACCATATTCAGTAAATGCTTGTTTAACTCTAGCTTCTGTTGCTTCTTCATCCATCTTACCATCAAAATTAAAAATTAATAAATTCTTAGCATCTACAAATTTATATCCCAAATAGCTAGATAAAAGCTTTGCAGTTAAAAATTCACCTCTAGATACTAAATAATCCTGACTGATATTTTTGTTTAATTCCTTATATAAAGCATCTAAATCCTTTTTAATATCATAATCGATACCTAATTCATTTTGAACTCCAACAAAGCGGTCATATAACATTTTCCAAATATCTTCATAAGGAACTGAAAATTTTAAATGAGCATGAAGGATATATAATAAATCTGTTATTTTAGTATCTGTTTTATCTCTTTTTCCTAAAGCACTTGTTACAACAACTCGTCTATTAGGATCTGATAAAACAATATCCTTTACCTTTGCAAATTGAGTTGATGAAGAAACACTGCTTCCTCCAAATTTTGTTACTACTACCATATAATCACCTTAAAAATCTAGGCCACATAATGCCTGCATAATTTGAATTGCGTTTGTTGCTGCACCCTTTCTAACTTGGTCTCCAGCACACCATAATGTTATTGCCTTTTCATTAACTAAATCACGTCTAATTCTTCCAACATAAACTAAATCTTGATCAGAAGTTACAATAGGCATAGGATATTTTTTCTCTTGAGGAACATCATAAACAACAGTTCCCTTAGCTTCACTAATAACCTTTCTAACATCATCTAATTCCACCTTATTTTCTGTTAAAACAGTAACAGAAATAGAATGGCTTCTTACAACAGGAACTCTAACACAAGTACAAGTTACCTTTAAATCAGGTAAATGCATAATTTTTCTTCCTTCATTTTGCATCTTCATTTCTTCTGTTGTATATAAATTATCATTGAATGAACCAATATGAGGAATAACATTTTCTGCTATTTGATATTGGAATACGCTTGGTTTTATATCTCCACCATTGATAATTGCAGCTTCTTCATCTCTTAGTTCAACAGGACCTGCAGCACCAGCACCTGATGTTGCTTGATATGTTGAAGCATACATACCTTCAATTTTAGATAATTTATTAATAGCATTAACTGCAACTAAAGTAATAATAGTTGAGCAGTTAGGGTTAGAAATAACACCTTTATTATTAAAAGCATCCTTAGCATTAATCTCAGGTACGACTAAAGGTACATTTTCATCCATTCTAAATGCTGAAGAATTATCGATGAAAACAGCACCTGATGCAACTATATCATCCTTAAATTCTTTTGCAACAGCATTAGATGCTGCACCTAAAACAAAATCAAGACCCTTGAATGCTCCTTTTTCTGCTAATTGAACTGTTACTACCTTATCTTTAAAATTAACCTTTTTACCTACAGAGCGAGGTGATGCTAAAAGTCTTAATTCATTAACAGGAAAATTTCTTTCTCCTAAAACCTTTAACATTTCCATACCTACAGCACCTGTAGCTCCTAAAATACCAACATTATATGTTTTTCCCATATTTTCAATCAATCCCTTCCAAATAATAAAATTCTTTTTAATTATATATGATTTTAGTTATAAAATCAACAAAAATATACAAAAATGTTCGTATATTTTATACTAATGTATCTAATATGCGAACATTTACATTGTTATGTTTAATTCTATAAACAAATAAATTTTTTAATTATTTTCCATTAAATAATACATCATCCATATTATAGAAACCAGGCTTTTTATTAGATAACCATGAAGCCGCTTTTATGGCACCAACCGCAAATATTTTTTTAGAATGAGCTGAATGCTTTAAGCTTATTACCTCATCAACTCCATAATAATTAACCTCATGCTCACCAACTACAGTTCCACCTCTTAAAGAATGAACACCAATTTCATTTTTTTGTCTTGGGCTATAGCCTTCTCTTCCATAAACAGGAGTATAACCTGTTTCTTGAACAACTGAATCTAATAGCATTTTAGCTGTACCAGAAGGTGAATCAACCTTTTTATTATGATGTGCTTCAATTATTTCAATATCAAAATCCTTTAATATAGGTGTTGCTTCCTTAACTAATCTATTTAATAGAATAACACCTAATGAAAAATTAGCGCTTCTTAAAACAGGTGATACCTTAGCTAAATCATTTATTTTTTCTAATTGCTCATTAGTATATCCTGTAGTTGCAAAAACAACAGGGCACTTAGTCTTTTTTGAATAATCAAATATCATATCTAAATTAGCTGGATTAGAAAAATCAATAATAACATCAAATTCTTCTTTTACATCATCTAATTTTTTATAATCACATTCTAATGCTACTACGGCTGCAAGCTCATTTTTTCCTTTTAGCATATCAGCGATGATATGCCCCATTGCGCCATAGCCTACTACTACTGCCTTCATTAAAAAATTTCCTCCTTAACATTTTCAATTATGTTAATTAATTTTTCTTTATTAGCATCACTCATATAATCTAGAGGGGCTCTATAGCCACCAACATTAAATCCTAAATAATTCATTGCTTCCTTTACAGGAATAGGATTTACTTCAATGAATAAGCCATTGATTAAATCTAATAATTCAAGCTGAATCTTATTAGCTTTAACATATTCTTCTTTTAAACATAATTCACAAATTTCATGAGTCTTTTTAGGAGCAACATTTGCTAAAACAGATATAACGCCTTCAGCACCAATAGACATCATAGGAACAATGATATCATCATTTCCAGAAAACATATGGAAATCCTTAGATATAAATTTAGCAACCTTAGCTGAATAGCTCATATTACCAGATGCTTCCTTAATACCATAAATATTAGGATGCTTTGATAATACTTCTATTGCGTGAAGAGACATAGACATACCAGTTCTTCCTGGTACATTATACATAATTACAGGACAAAGTGAGGCATCAGCTACAGCTTCAAAATGCTTAATTAATCCTGATTCATTTGTTTTATTATAATAAGGAGTAATAACTAAAACATAATCAGCACCTAGCTCTGAATATTTTTTAGAATAAGTTACAGCCTTTGCTGTTTCATTAGAACCAGATCCTACAATTAAAGGTATTCTTTTATTTACTCTTTTAACAGAAAATTTAACAATTTCAGCCTCTTCATCAAATGATAAACAAGAAGCTTCTCCTGTTGTACCTAAAATAACGATACCATCAGTTTTATTTTCACAATGATAATCTAACAATTCACCTAATTTTTCATAATCAACATCACCATTTGGCTTAAATGGTGTAACAAGTGCTACAATACTTCCTTTTAACATTTTAATCTTCCTCCTTATATTCACACTCAAATACTTTATGAGAATTACCACAAATTAAAGCTTTATCCTTAATTAATTCTACTTTAATATTACCTAATTCAAATTCAACATTTATTTTTTTAAATGTTAATTTTAATTTATTTAATGCCTGAAGTGCTGATGCTGCACCTCCTAATGATGATTTAATATAATTTCCAAATTTATCATATGATTTAATTATTATATTACCTTTATCAATTATTTTTACAAAATGAACATTTGTTTTATTTTTAAATAATATATTATTAATAATCATATCCTTTTTATTAATTATAGAGTCATTAAAATTATCAACAATAACAATTGTTTCTATATCACCTAAATAAAGCGAATATATAGTAACTAAATTACCATCACTAAGCTTCAATGCTCTTCCAAAAGATGATATTGAATCACTTATATGAAGCATTGAATTATTATAATTTGGAGTACCTAAATTTAAAATATAGCCATCATTATCAACCGTTATATTATATTTAGTATTAGAACAAATTACATCAAAGCTTTTCTTTCTTATTAAATCATTTTCAACTACATATTTAGAAAAACACATTAAAGCATTTGTATCCATGCTTTGTCTTTTTCCAGAAAAATCATATAAAAACATTTCTAAATAAGGCATTATTTTAACAACTATTAAGCCTTTGCCACCAACGCCTAAATTTCTATTACATATTTTTATAGCTAACTTTTCATAATCTAGATTAGGCTTATGCTCAATAAGACAATAATCATTGCCATAAGCCTGCATCTTTATAACCTTCATTATATCTCCCTTTCGATTAATTCTTCTAAGGTTTGTCTTCTTACAACAAGCTTATCCTTACCATCCTCTACAAATACAATGGCAGGAGTTAATGCCTTATTGTAATTAGAGCTCATTGAATATCCATAAGCACCTGTTGTATAAGTGATTAATAAATCACCCTTATTTGCTTCAGGTAAATTACAATTTTCAATAATTAAATCACCTGATTCACAGCACTTACCAGCAATTGTTACAACATGATCTTTTTTATCATTTTCTTTTCCAACAATATCACAATCATATTTTGCTTGATATAAAGCAGGTCTTATATTATCTGTCATACCACCATCAATAAAATAATATTCTTTATTTGGAGTCTTTTTCTTATATCCAATAGTATATAAAGTATATCCTGCTTCAGCAACAATTGAACGACCTGGTTCAATTAATAGCTTTTCAATTTCCATATTTTGAGTTTTTAATTCCTCTTCAACTGTTTTAATTAATATTTTAGATACCTCATCAAAAGGAATAGGTGAATCATCATTAGTATAATGAACCCCATATCCTCCACCTAAATTTAATTCAAGAGGATATGAAAAACCTTTACAATATGAAACCATCTTTTTAGCTTCAGCCTCGAATGCCTTTAAATCAAATATTTGAGAGCCTATATGAGCATGGAAGCCAACAAATTTTAAATGCTTAGAATTTTTAATGATTTCCATAATCTTTTTATAATCAATAGAATCATATAAAACACCAAATTTAGAATCAACATGAGCTGTAACAATGAATTTATGAGTATGAGCATCAACTCCAACATTCATTCTTAACATAATTCTTACATCTTCTTTTGCTAAATCATTTAATGCTTCTACTTCCATTAGATTATCACAAATGATTGTTCCCACTTTATTATCTAAAGCATATTTTAATTCTTCATATGTTTTATTATTTCCATGGAAATAAACATTCTTTAAATCAAATCCAGCCATTTTAGCTGTATAGATTTCACCTAATGAAACACAATCTAAGCTAATACCTTTTTCTTTACATATTCTAATTAATTCTTTAATATTTAAAGCTTTAGAAGCATATAATACTTCTGTTTTAAATTTATTAGATTTAAAATTATTTAAATATCCATCCATATTCTTTTTAATATGATTAACATCATAAATATATAATGGAGTATTATATTTTTCCTTTAAATATTTTAAATCAACGCCTGCAATTTTCATAAATCTCAATCCCTTCTTAACTAATAAAAAAATGAGCACCGAAGCGCTCATTTAAAACAAAAACAAGAATTTAATATTTAGCGCCTCTACAATTTAATGTAGGAGTGATATAAGTATTTCTTATATCCCCATAAATTAATTATGCCTAATTAATTTATTCGGCAATGGTTACCTTTCATATAATTCTTAGAATGCCTTCTCCTTATATTACTCATTTGCATTGCTACCTCTAATTTATTAAGTTTATTCAATTTTATCACATAAAATTAATTATGTCTATATTTTAATTTCAAATTAATCCTTCTTCAATATTTTTACTTTTTCTCAAATACTTATGTGGCCAATCAGCAAAATGGAAAAAGATAAAATATATTATTGATGAAATGCCCCATGTAATAGGATATGCTGTATACAAGATCCACAATTCATGAGATACAACATTCATCATAAATGTTACATAGCATACTCTAAATAAGCACCATACACCAAGCATAACAACCATAGGAATAATTGCGTGACCTGAACCTCTCATAACTGATGCCGTACAATGTGAATAAGCTAATAATGGATAAAATATACAAACAGTACGCATAGCTGTAACACCGTTATTAATAACATTATTTACTACTACTTCATTCTCATCAGAAATAAATAATTTAATAAGCTTTGGTCCGATAAAATAGCTTGTTATGCCTATTGCCTCAGCAATTATAACTGATGTTATTATTGCAAATCTTGCACCTTTTTTCGCTCTTTCGATTTCTCCAGCGCCAATATTTTGAGATACAAATGTTGCTAAAGCAAGCATGAAGCAAGTAATAGGTAAGAAAGCGAAGCCTTCTATTTTAGAATATGCTCCACAACCACTAGTTGCATCGCTTCCAAATGAATTTATATTTGATTGAACAAATACATTTGCTAAAGCTATAACTGAATTTTGAATACCAGATGGTATTCCATTATATAAAATTTCTTTAAATATTGTCGCGTCAAATCTTAATTCATTAAAGGATAAATGATAAATAGATTTTGGATTTATTAAAACAATAAAAGCCATAAAAGCAGATACAAATTGTGAAATTATAGTTGCTAAGGATGCACCTTTAACTCCTAAATTAAAAGCTTTAATAAATAAAATATCTAATATTACATTTAAAACAGATGAAATAATTAAAAATATTAATGGTCTTTTTGAATCACCTAATGCTTGTAAAATACCTGCAAATGTATTATATAAAACAACACCTAATACACCATAAAAATAAATTCTAAAATATGAAATAGATTCACCTATAACATCTTCAGGGGTATTCATTGCCTTTAAAATATATGGTGAAATAATAACACCAATAATTGTTAATAAAATACCTGATGCAAGTCCAATTAAAACATCATTATGAATAGCTTTACGCATCTTGTCATGCTCGCCTCTTCCAAAATATTTGGCAATTACGACACCAGCACCAGATGCAAGACCTATAAAGAATGAATTAAATAAGAAAATTAAATTACCTGAAGATGAAACAGCAGCTAAAGCATTTTTTCCTACAAAATTACCTACTATTATAGAATCTACAATATTGTATAAAGTTTGAAATAAATTAGAAAAGAAAATAGGAATAGCAAATATTAATATTAGCTTCCATTCTTTTCCTTTTGTCATATCTAAAGTCTTTTTCATATTTTAAATCCATTTAAAAAGCGTGAATTATCACGCTTTATATTATTCTCCAAATCTATCTTTTTTAGTTTTAGTTGTAAAATAGAAAAATGCTGATGCTCCTGGTCCTACATGGGCACCTACAACAGGTGATATTTGAGCCTTAGTATAACCATTTGGTAAAATATCTTTTAAATATTCTTCTAATTGATTAACATTTTCAATATGATTTGAATAACCTAATTCACATGGTAATGTTGGATCAATTGGTGCGTTCTTCTCAATATGACTTTTTAATTTTAAAAATGATTGCTTTAAGCCTCTTATTTTTTCAATTGGAACAAGCTTACCTTCACTATTTAATTCAATTAAAGGCTTAATTTGAAATAAATTACCTAATAGGGCAGATGTTTTAGATAATCTACCTAATCTAAATAAATATTCTAATGTATCAGGTACAGCTAAAAATTCTACATGATCAATTAAGAAATTTAAATAATATTCTAATTCTTCTTTAGAATCATATTGACGCTTTAATAATGAATAAATAATAATTTTAACAGCACCTAAGGCAGTTTTTGAATCAACGATAATTGAATCTAAGCCTTCAACCATTTCTGACGCAATTCTTGCTGAATTTAAAGTACCAGAAAGGCAGGCAGCAATAGGTAATACTAAAGCTATTTCATTATTATCCTTACATTTTTGAAATTCTTCTTCAAATAAAGCTGGTGAAACTAAAGTAGATTTAGGCATTTCCTTCTTTTCCATGAATCTTGCTAGCATAAATTTCTTTTGTTCATCTGATGCAAATAATTTAGCATAAAATTCATCAGTTGAAATATCAATACCATCTCTATACATTTCACCTTTATATTCTAAATTCAAAGGTAAAACTGTTATACCTAATTTGTCAGCTTCATCAGGAGAAATTCCAGATGATGAATCTGTAATAATTCTATATTTAATCATAATTTATCCTCTTATTATGTAATATTTTTTACTAATGCCTAAATATTATAACAACCAAAAACTTAAATATCAAGAAAATTTAGAATTATGTGAAATTATGAAAAAAAAGGAATGGATTTCTCCATTCCAAATTTAATAATTAAATACAAGTGTAGCCGCCATCAACAGCTAAAATTTGACCAGTAACATAAGATGATTCTTCTGCACCTAAGAAAATGGCTGCAGAATTTAATTCACCTTGCTTACCATATCTCTTCATTGGTACTGATTGATTAGCAAATGCTTGGAAATATTCTGAATTTAATGTATCAGTTGTTAATTCTGTATAGAAATAGCCTGGGCAAATTGCGTTAACTGTAATACCAGTTGTTGCAAGTTCTGCAGCAGCTCCTCTTGTGAAATTAACAACAGCACCCTTTGTTGTATGATATGCGATTGTAGGAAGTGCTGTATTACCAACTAAACCATAGATTGATGCGATATTGATAACTCTACCATAAGTTTGCTTACCAGCAGCCATTGCCTTCTTCATTAAATTAGCAAATGCTTGAGTAACAGCAAATACTGATGTTAAATCTAGATTTAATGTGAAATCCCAATCTTCCTTCTTATAATCTACAAGTGGTGTACCAGTTCCTCTTTCACCACCAGCATCATTTACGATAACTTCACAGTGACCGAAAACCTCTTCAACCTTTGCTACTGCAGCCTTAATTGATTCAGCATCAGTAACATCACACTTAACAGGAAGTACCTTTACACCATATTTTGCTTCCCATTCCTTAGCTGATTCTTCTAAGCGTTCAACTCTTCTTGCAAGTAATACAAGATTTGCTCCACACTCAGCATAGCCTTCAGCCATTTGTTTGCCAAGACCAGATGATGCACCTGTAATGGCAACTACTTTTCCTTTATAATTAAACATTTTTAAAAACCTCCATTGCAATTACATTATACCACTAAAAACGCTTTTATAATTTTGTATGCGCTTACATGAATTTGTAAAACGTTTTATTCAAAAAAAGAGTTAAACATAAATGTTTAACATCTTTTTATATTACCAATATTTTTCAGTTTTTAAGCTTCTTCTTAATAATTCTTCTAAAGCTTCCTTAGCATTAAGCTTACCTGTTACAACTAAATATGCTGCATTTATAATAGGTAGGTCAACATTATATTTTTTACCTATTTCGTAGCCTGCAAGAATTGCTCTTATTCCTTCTACGGATTGAACAACCTCACCTTCAGCATCCTTAACTGATTTACCTTGGCCTATTTTTAAACCACATTGGAAATTTCTTGAATTCATAGATGATGCTGTAACAATTAAATCACCTATGCCAGATAAGCCATATGCAGTTTCCATTTTACCACCTAAGGCACATGTAATTGCTATAATTTCTTTAATACCTCTTGTAATTAAGAAAGCTCTAGCATTTTCACCAAGTCCCATTCCTGATGCAACACCTGAAACGATGGCGATTGCATTTTTCATAGAACCACCACATTCAACACCTATAACATCATCTGATGTATATACTCTTATATATTTATCATTTGAAAATAAATGTTGAACTTTAATTGCTAAATCAGGATTAGTTGATGCTGCAACTAAGCTTGTAACTTTTCTTAAAATTACTTCTTCTGCATGGCTTGGACCTGATAGCACAACATATCCTTCTAAATTAGCTTTTTCAACTTCATCTAAAACAATTTGACTTACTCTAAATGATGTATCAGGCTCAATACCTTTTGATACGTTAACAAATAATTTTTTAGAATTAATATTTTTATTAATTTCATGTAAAACAGTTCTCATAGCCTTAGTAGGAACACATAAAATAATAACATCGCTAAAATTTAATGCTTCTTCAAGGCTTAATGTTGCTTTAATATTTGAAGGAATTTCTAAATCAAAGAATGGATGCAAATGAGTTTCATTAATCTTCTTAACAAAATCAGCATTAATATCTCTTATTAATACATCATTTCCATTATCTGATAAAACTTGAGCAAGTGTTGTACCCCAAGATCCTCCACCAATAATTGAAACATTCATATTAATCTCTCTTTCTGAACTCTAATTTAATTGGAGTTGCATAAAAATCAAAATTCTTTCTTATTTGGTTTTCTAAGTATCTATAATAAGAAAAATGTAAGAATTTAGGATTATTTACAAAAAAGGCAAATGTAGGAGGCTCAACACCAACCTGTGATACATAATAAATTGATATCTTACCACCATTAAATTCACTTGGTGGAAACATCAAGCATGCATCATTAATAACATCATTTAATACAGATGTTTGAATTCTTGTATGATATGCTTCATATGCTTGTTCTATTGCAGGAATTAATGTTTGAACTCTCTTATTTTCCTTTGCAGATAAGAAAACAATTGGAGCAAAATCTAAATATTTAAATTTAGCTCTAATATCATCAGTCCATTTTTGCATTGTTTTAGAATCTTTATCAACTAAATCCCATTTATTAACAACAATTAAACATGCTTTATTATATTCATCTAAATATTGTCCTACATGTAAGTCTTGGTCAATAATACCAACAGAGGCATCTAAAACTAAAACAACAACATCAGATCTTCCTATTGCATCAATAGATCTAATAACAGAATATTTATCAACATTTTCATAAACCTTACCACGCTTCTTTAAACCTGCAGTATCAATAACTACATATTCCTTACCATTTGATTTAAAACGTGTATCGATTGTATCTCTTGTTGTACCTGCAACATCGGATACAATAACTCTATTATCATTCAATAATGTATTAGTTAATGAAGATTTACCTACATTTGGTCTTCCAATTAAAGAAAATTTAATAGCATCATCATTATCTTTAAAATCAGATTCTTTAATATTTTCTAAAACCTTATCTAATAAATTACCAATACCAACACCATGAGCAGATGATGTAGGAATTGGCTCACCAAAGCCTAAAGAATAAAAATCATAAATATTTTCTCTAAATTTTTGATCATCAACCTTGTTTACAGCAAGTAAAACAGGCTTATTAGTCTTATATAAAAGCTTTGATATATAAATATCATCATCAGTTACGCCACTACGACAATCCACAACAAAGATTATAACATCAGCCTCATCCATAGCTATTTCAGCTTGAGCCTTGATTTCTGTTAAAAAAGGAGCATCTCCTAATTCAATGCCCCCTGTATCAATTACGAAAAAATCTTTGCCTAACCAAGAACCCTTAGAATAAATTCTATCACGAGTTACACCTGGTTGGTCATCTGTAATGGATAATCTTTGACCAATGATACGATTGAATAATGTAGATTTACCTACATTTGGTCTTCCGACGATCGCTACCTTAGCCAACATAATATCACCACCACAATTATTATTTATCTAAAACATCTTTAAACATTTCACCAAGATTTGAATTTACAGATTCATCTTCATTTAAATATTTTTCAAAATCCTTACGAGATTCATTTTCTTGATGTTTCTTAATTGAAAGCTTTAAGCGCCATTCCTTTGGATTAATATCAGTAATTATAGCTTTTGCACAATCACCAGGTTGGTAATAAGCACTTAAATCATTTTTCTTTTCTAAAACAGCTTCACTTGCTGGAACAAATCCATCAACACCAATTGCTTCAACCTTTAAGCCAGATTCTGTTACTTCTGTTACCTTAACATCAACAACATCTCCAACCTTAGCATCAACACGTTCCCATGGATTATCCATTAATGCTTTTCTAGATAAGCTTACCTTTTCTTTAGCATCAGTTAAGCCAATGATTGCTACTTCAACTGTATCACCAATTTTAAGTACGCTTGCTAAATTATCATTAGGGTTATGAGAATATTCAGATTTATGTAATAAGCCTCTTAAATCAGGAGCAATTTCTAAAATTAAACCAAAGCCAGTCTTTTCAACTACCTTACCAACAATCTTATCAGAAACCTTATGTTCCTTTACGAATGCTTGATATGGAGTATCAATTAAAGCCTTTCTTGAAAATTCAATCTTATTATTTTCATCCTTCTTAATAACTTTAACCTTTAAAGTATCTCCAACTTTAATTTCCTTTTGAATATCAACAAATTTATGTGAATAATCCTTTGCTCTTAAAAGACCTTGTACCATACCAAATCTTAAGAAAGCACCATATTTTTCAACCTTAGCAACATTTGCTTCAACTACATCATCAACATTTACTGCTGCAAGTTCCTTTTCCTTAGCTTCCTTATATTCAATATCTAATACAGCCTTTCTAGAAGCAATAGGCTTTTTATTTTCATCTTCTGAAGGTAAAATTATAACTTCAAACTTATCTCCTACCTTAGTATCAGCACCTGCAAGGCTTGCTGGCATAAACACTTGGTTTCCATTATAATCTACCATAAAGCCTTTATTAACATCCTTCTTTACAGTTACCTTTACTCTTTTTCCTGTTGAAGATGCTTCAATTACAGCCTTATAGTTTTCTTCACTTAATTGATTTAATCTTGATACAAAAATATGCTCTTCAGTAATTTTTGTAACTTGACATTTTATTTTATCGCCAATCTTAACTAAGCCTTTAAAAGATGTAACATTCTTATCATTTGTAAAATGATCTAAATGCATTACAGCTTCAGTAAATTGCTTAACATCAAGATAAATTGTATTATCTTCGATTTGAACAACTTCTCCTTCAACTACATCTCTTACGTTTAATTCTTTAGGCATATCTAATTCAAAATTTTCCATACTATACAACCTTCCATTTATTAGATTTATTATTTTTTCAACTACTTCATCAATTGTTAATGATGTAGTATCAATTTCAATCGCATCATCTGCCTTTTTAAGTGGTGCAATTTCTCTAGTTGAATCTTTAAAATCTCTTTCTTTAATTTCCTTTAAAATAGTTTCATAATCAGATTCTAATCCAACAAGACTATTTTCTTTACATCTTCTTTTTGCTCTTTCTTCAGCTGAAGCTGTTAAGAAAATTTTTAAATTTGCATCAGGCATTACAACAGTACCGATGTCTCTTCCATCTACTAATACCTTTCCAACCTCGCATGATTTTCTTTGGAAATGGACCATCTTATCTCTAACCTTTTTGATTTTTGATGGAGTAGATACATTATTAGTAACCTCTTCAGTTCTAATTTCTTTAGAAACATCCTTACCATTTAAGTAAGTTATATCATTTTTATATATAATAGATATATCATCTAAAAAGTCATATTCATTTTCATTTTCTAAATTGATACCACGCTTTAATGCTTCTAAAGTAACAGCTCTATACATAGCACCTGTATCTAGATGAGTAAAGCCTAATTTTTTAGCAACAATTTTAGATATACTTGATTTACCAGAACCAGCCGGACCATCAATGGCCACAACAAAATTATTCATAAATTAATAAACCCCTTAACATTATAATTTTAGCATAATATTATGCTATTTACAAACTATAAAGCACTTTTATCTCATGAGGTTTTAATGCTCTATATTCCCCTACCTTTAAATTTTCAGTAGTGATTCCACCGAAGGCAACCCTCTTTAGCTTTTTAACACTAAATCCTACTGCCTCACACATCTTTCTAACTTGACGATTTCTACCCTCAGTAATAGTTAAAGAAATTAAACAAGAATTATTCTTCTTATCAATATCTAAAACCTCAATTTTACTTCTTTTAGTCATTACGCCATCAATCATAACACCCTTAATTAATCTTGTAACAGCTGTTTGATCGATAATACCATCAAGTCTTGCATGATAAGTTTTTTCAACTTCCTTTGCTGACTTTGTAAGCCTATATGATAATGTTCCATCATTTGTTAATAATAAAACACCTGATGTATCATAATCAAGCCTACCTACAGGGAATATTCTTTCCTTTTTATCTTCTACTGCAATTAAATCCATAACTGTTCTTCTTCCTAATTTATCAGATACAGCTGTTAAATAGCCAGTAGGCTTATTAAGCACATAATAGACTAAAGATTCCTTATCTAAAGCCTTATTATCAACTGTAACAATATCCTTAGGACCAACCTTTGTTCCAAGCTCAGTTACAACTATTCCGTTTACTTTTACTCTTCCTGCGGTTATAATCTCTTCACATTTTCTGCGTGATGCAACTCCAGCTTGAGCCATAACCTTTTGAAGTCTTTCTTTATTATCATCCACGACAATCACCAAAAATTATTATACTTTAATTATGGGAAAATTACAATAAATTATGTGTGTAATAAATGTTTAATTTACAAAAATAAAATGGTATAATACAACTAATTTGAAATAAAGGAGTGATTATTCATGTATAATAAAAATGCTTGGTCTAAATATGAAGGAAAAGCACTAGATGAATTAATGCAATTCAATGAAGGCTACAAAAAGTTCATTTCATATGGTAAGACTGAAAGATTATGCGTAAAAGAAGCTATTGAAATTGCTTCAAAATATGGATTTAAGGATATTAAAGAATTTAATAAATTAAATCCTGGTGATAAAGTATATGTTACAAACAGAGGCAAAAATATTTGTGCTTTTGTTATTGGTGATGAACCAATGGAAAAAGGTATCAATATCTTAGGTGCTCACATCGATTCACCAAGATTAGATTTAAAACAAAACCCATTATATGAGGATACTGATTTTTCATTATTAGATACACACTATTATGGTGGTATCGTAAAATACCAATGGGTTGCTCGTCCTTTAGCATTACATGGTGTTATTTATAAAAAGGATGGAACAGAAATTTTAGTAAATATTGGTGAAAATGAAAATGATCCAGTATTTGTTATTTCAGATCTTCTTCCACACCTAGCTGCTGAAAAGAATTCAAAGCCAGGAAATAAAGTAATTGAAGGTGAAGGCTTAGATATTACTTTCTCTTCAATTCCATTAAAGGATGAAGATAAAAAAGCAGTTAAAGAAAATGTATTAAAAATCTTAGAAGATAATTATAAGATTAACGAAGAAGATTTCGTATCAGCTGAAATTGAGGTAACTCCAGCTGGTCCTGCTCGTGATTTAGGATTAGATAGATCAATGGTATTAGGATATGGTCATGATGATAGAGTATGTGCTTATACTTCTTTAATGGCTGTTTTAGATGCAGGTAAATGTAAATATACAACTTGTGCATTCTTAGTTGATAAAGAAGAAATTGGTTCTGTTGGTGCAACAGGTGCTCAATCTGATTGGTTTGAGGATGTATTAGCTGAGATAATGAATTTAACTGGTGATTATTCAGAATTAAAATTAAGACACTGCTTCTCTAAATCAAGAATGCTATCTTCTGATGTATCTGCAGGCTTCGATCCACTTTATAAGGGCGTATTTGAACAAAAGAATGCAGCATATTGCTCAAAAGGTATAGTATTTAATAAGTATACAGGCTCAAGAGGAAAATCAGGATGCAACGATGCAGATCCTAAATTCTTAGCTCAAATTAGAAACATTATGGATGAAAACGACATTAATTACCAAACTGCAGAGCTTGGTAAGGTTGATGTTGGCGGAGGCGGAACAATCGCTTATATCCTAGGTAACAAGAATATGTATGTTGTTGATGCTGGTGTTTCAATTTTATCAATGCATGCTCCTTGTGAAATTGTTTCAAAAGTTGATGTTTATGAAGCATATAAAGCATATGTAGCATTCGTTAAATTTGCAAAAGAAGTTGAATAATAAAGAAAAGGAATTTCAAATGTGAAATTCCTTTTTTAACCTTCTAATTCTATTGGCTTATAATATTTTTTTTCTGTTGTAGTTCTAGAATCATCCAAAGTATATAAGCCTCTATAAATATATATTTTATTTATATCGTCGTCATCAATTTGAAATAAAACTCTAATAGGTTTTATTTTTTTATTTAAATCAGAATGAAAATATTCAACTAAATAACCATCCTCAAAATAATAAGAATTTTTCCTTTCTTCTTTATTTATATAAATCATCCATAAAGTTATTTTTTCAGATAATTCAAAAGTATCTTTAGTCCATGTTTCATAATTTAGTTGAAATAAATCCTTAATTAATTCAGCATTATTAGAATATGGATATATTTGATTTATTTTTAATTTATTAATGATATTTACAATAACATATTCATTATAGGTCATATCAATTTTAAGCTTATGTCTTTTAGCCAATTCATTTACAAAAATATCATCATTATCTCCATATTTACTCATATAAATCGCCCCTTTAATTAATTATACATTAAAAATATACATAATAAAAGAGGTGAAAAATCACCTCTTAATATTAATTATCAAATAAAGAAATCTTTTTATATTCGATTCTTTCTTCATCCTTCTTATCATCATCTTCTTCTACATTTGGAGTTAAGATGTTAGAAGGTTTTTTTTCTTTTGCTAAAATTGCATCAAGCTCTGATAAAATATCAGCTTGCTTAATTTCTTTTTTAGTAACTACAATTGGTTCTGGTTCATCTGAACCTGACTCATATGATGAATCAAATAATGTTTGTTCCTCTTCAATTAAATAATCAGCTGATACAGCCTGATCCTTATTTAATGGATCTGGAAGTGATAAGCCAACTAATTCAGTTAATTCAGGAATCTTTGATTCATAAGTTCTTCCACAATCAGATACATTATATTTAAATGAATGAGCTTCTTCCTCATCATTACCATTTTTGTAAATGATTTCAACCATTACATTTTCTTTATATTGATTTGGAGTCATCTTTTTAGCATCAATTATTAAATATGGATTAGTTTTTAATAATTTAATAACCTTATTACCAGCTCTTGCACGCTTTGTTAAAGGTACATCTGTAACCTTCATTCTCTTAATTGTAGATCTAGTTGTTAAAATTAAGAAATCATCCATTCTATTTGTATAGAAACCTGAAACAACCTCATCCTTTGGTTTTAAATTAATACCCTTTAATCCACCAGCAGCTGTACCATATAAAGGTACATCTGATGCTCTATATCTAATAGCCTCATCAGATTTTGTAAACAACATAATTTCAAGTGGATCATCAATAATATCAGCAACTCTTAATTCATCACCCTGACCAAGCTTAATAGCTTTTACAGGCTTTGTGTATCTTTGAAGTTGGAAATTAGATAATAACACTTGCTTTATAGCACCCATCTTTGATGCTAAAACAACTGTTTTTGCTTCATTGAAATCAGTTATACCAAAACAAGCTACAAATTTTTCTTTAGGATCAATAGCTACTAATTGATTAATAAATGTACCAACATCCTTAAATTTAGATTCAGCAATTTTATAAACAGGAAGATATATAAAATTACCTAATGTTGTAAATATCAATAAAGTATCTAAAGTAGATAATTCCTTTAAGAATAAAATTGAATCATCCTGCTTTAAGCCATTAGCTTTAGATGCATTATATGCTTTTAAAGATGCACGCTTAATATAGCCATCCTTAGAAACACAAACCATTGTTTGTTCCTTAGTGATTAAATCAGTTTCATCAATCTTTAATGATGATACCTCATCTTCAATCTTAGTTCTTCTAGGACAAACTAGCTTTTCATTCATTTCAGAAAGCTCAGATTTAATAACCTTTAATAATTCTTTTTCAGAACCTAAAATCTTATTATAATGTGCAATTGCTTTTTCTAATTCATCATGTTCATTATTTAAAGCATCAACATCCTGATTAGATAATCTATATAATTGCATCATTACAATAGCTTCAGCTTGATCTTCTGTAAAACCAAATTTAGCTATAATATTTTGCTTTGAATCAGCCTTATTTTTAGATTTTTTGATTACAGCAATTACATCATCTAAAATAGAAATCATCTTTAATAAGCCTTCTACAATATGAAGACGCTTTGTAGCCTTCGCAAGCTCAAAAGATGTTCTATTAGTAATAACAACCTTTTGGTGGTCAATATAAGCATCTAAAATAGGTAAAACACCTAATCTCATAGGACGTTTATCACAAATAGATACCATATTATAATTTAGATTAATTTGTAAATCTGTATTTTTTAATAAATAAGTAATGATAGCTTCAGCGTTTGCACCCTTCTTTAAATCAACGGCAATACGTAAACCATCTCTACCTGATTCATCTCTTGATTCAATAACATCTGGAAGTTTACCTGAAAGACGTAAATCTTCCATTTTTTCCACTGTTTTTGATTTGAAAGTATCATAAGGAATTTCAGTGATAACTATTCTTTGTTGACCAGGAGCCATCTCCTCAAATTCGTATTTACTTCTTACAACAACAGTACCAGAGCCTGTTAAAAAGGCTTCTCTTATTCCTTCTTTACCTTGAACTATACCACCAGTTGGTAGATCTGGTCCTGGCATAATTTCAAGTAAATCATCTACAGTCATATCTGGATTATCAATTCTTGCGATTGTAGCATTAACAACCTCATTGATATTATGAGGTGGAATATATGTTGCATAACCAGATGAAATACCCATTGCACCATTAACTAATAAATTAGGGAATTTGGCAGGTAAAACTGTAGGTTCTTGTTCTTCCTCATCAAAGTTTGGAATAAAAGGAACAGTATTTTTATCAATATCCTTTAATAAATATTCGGCATTCTTGCTCATACGAGCTTCAGTATAACGCATGGCAGCTGGACCATCACCATAAATTGAACCATTATTACCATGAATATCAATTAATTTAACGCCCATTTTCCAATCCTGGCTCATACGAACCATGGCATCATAAATAGATGAATCTCCATGTGGGTGATATTTACCCATAACTTCACCGACAATACGAGCACATTTTTTATATGGTGAATTAGCTGTAACCTTAAGTTCATTCATACCATATAAAATACGTCTTTGAACTGGTTTTAAACCATCTCTAATATCTGGTATTGCACGCTCTTGAATAATATATTTTGAATATCTTCCAAAACGATCACCTAAAACTGTTTCAAGCTTTTCTTCTTGGAATGTTTCATTCATAAACATATCAAGCTTTTTCTTTAAATCTATTTTTTTCTCTTTTGCCATAATTAAACCTCCTCCTCTTCTAGAGTAAATTTAACATGGTTTTCAAGCCAATCTCTTCTTCTTAATGAATCATTACCCATCAATATTTCAACTTCAGATTCAGCTTCTTCAAAATCCTCTAATTTTACCTGAATTAAAGTTCTTGTTTCAGGGTTCATAGTAGTATCCCATAATTGTTCAGCATTCATTTCACCTAAACCTTTGTATCTTTGAACGATTGTTGGACATTTACAAGATTCTAATATTTCTTCTTTTTCTTCATTAGTATAAGCATATAAAATTTCTTCTTTTTGACCACGCTTAGTAATCTTAAATAAAGGAGGTAATGCTAAATAAACTCTTCCATCTTCAATTAATGGTCTCATATATCTAAAGAAGAAAGTTAATAACAATACTTGAATATGGGCACCATCATCATCGGCATCGGTCATAATAATAACCTTTTTATAATTACATTTCTTTATATCAAATTGAGGACCATAATCAGCACCAATTGTATAAATCATTGTTGCGATTTCCTCATTTTTTAATGCAGATTCAGATGTAGCCTTTTCTGTATTTAAAACCTTACCTCTTAAAGGTAGAATAGCTTGGAATTTTCTATCTCTTCCTTGCTTTGCAGAACCACCGGCAGAATCACCCTCTACTAGATATAATTCATTAATATCTTTATTCTTTTCAGATGTAGGTGCTAGCTTTGTAGATATATTTCTTTCGCCCTTATCTTTTTTATCTAGTCTTGCTTGTTCTCTTGCCTTTCTTGCGGCAGCACGAGCTTCAGCTTCCTTTTGCGCCTTCTTAATAATCTTTTCCGCTAAATCTTTATTTTCCATTAAGAAATAGCTAAGCTTTTCACCAACAACACTATCGACAGCAGTTTTAGCTGCAGGTGTACCAAGTTTTGCCTTTGTTTGACCTTCAAACTCAAGCTGCTTTTCACCAATTCTAACTGATACAACACTTGTTAAACCAGTACGAATATCAGCACCTTCTAGTGT